>Ga0169931_10000967_pt1 | contig 47603 bp, 42 predicted proteins | sample Kivu_15m_20L_FD_129675 | JGI IMG/M metagenome (GOLD analysis project Ga0169931, IMG submission 129675) | Freshwater microbial communities from Lake Kivu, Western Province, Rwanda to study Microbial Dark Matter (Phase II) - Kivu_15m_20L... | ecosystem: Environmental > Aquatic > Freshwater > Lake...
GCGAACCTGCTCAACGGCACCCTTTTTAAACTCAGGGCTGTACTTTCTTCTCTTTGGCATAAACACTCCTTTTGCCTATTATGAGGCTTTTTTGAAGTGTCCGTGAAGACGGGGTAGAACCCCCTCTATGTTTTAACAGTTAGATTGAATATCAACAAAAAGTAATCAATACATATGCCAGATGCATCTCAACCCTGGTTTGGATGCAGTTGCCTGCAAATTTTGTTTTGCCTGTCGCCAACGGAGTGCTGTGGTATTATCGCGGCACTGAGTAATGTTTTGAGCAGGTAACCTGATGAGCGACCAAGCCCCCAATTCTGCAGATTCCACCAGCGATCGATTGGCGTCTGATACGTTGTTGGTTCGTAATTATCTGGCCAGCGTTCCTGTTAAAAATATCACGGGTGAGGCAGAGCGACAGCAGTATCGCCGTGATATAGCAGCGCTGTTAAAAGAAAAAAAAGCGGTGTTGGTGGCGCACTATTACACTGATCCGGAATTGCAATCACTGGCCGAGGAAACCGGCGGCCTGGTTGCAGATTCACTGGAAATGGCCAGATTTGGTCGTGATTGTGAAGGAGATATGCTGGTGGTCGCGGGCGTGCGGTTTATGGGTGAGACCGCCTGCATTCTGAGCCCGAATAAAACGGTGTTGATGCCTGACCTCGAAGCTACCTGTTCATTGGATATCGCATGTCCTATCGACAAATTTTCAGCCTTTTGTGATCAGCATCCTGATCGAACCGTTGTGGTTTATGCTAATACTTCCGCCGCAGTAAAAGCGCGTGCAGATTGGGTGGTGACCTCAAGCATCGCGCTGGAAATTGTTGAGCATTTAAAAGCCAGAGGTGAAAAAATTCTCTGGGCTCCGGATAAACACTTGGGGAGATATATTCAGGATAAGACAGGCGCCGATATGTTGCTATGGGACTCAGCTTGTATTGTCCATGAGGAATTCAAGGCCAAGGGATTGCTGGATATGAAAGCAATCTATCCAAAGGCTAAAGTATTGGCACATCCTGAGTCGCCATCATCGGTACTTGCAATCGCTGACGTGGTGGGTTCAACCAGTCAGCTGATCCGGGCTGCGTGTGAGTTACCTGAAGATACCTTTATTGTTGCCACCGATCAGGGCATTTTCTACAAGATGCAGCAGCTTGCGCCACAGAAGACATTTATTGTTGCGCCAACAGCAGGCAATGATGCTTCCTGCCGAAGTTGTGCAAGTTGTCCGTGGATGGGCATGAATTCATTACAGGCAATATACCAGTCGCTCAGGGATGGGAGTAACCGAATTACGGTAGACCCGGTGCTTGCCAAAAAGGCCATGATCCCCCTGCAGCGGATGCTCGACTTTGCGGTGCAGCACCGTATGCAAGTCAAAGGAAAAGCCTGAGGGAGCAGCAGTATTACGAGCCTTCAGTTTGGCGTTGTTGGAGTGCTTCAACATCGCTGACGCGCTGTCTCAATCGGCTGACTAATGGCACGTTGTTTTCGATACCGTTTTCTATGCGTAGTGCATAGTTCAATTGCTCGCGTGCGCTTCGGAAGTCCCCGACCAGAATAAAATACTCAGCACGCGCCTGATGTACCTTGCTGATGTCTCCCGCCTGCCCCTGAGTTTCTGCGATCAGATACCACAAATCATGATCCTCTGGACGTGAAATAGCATGCCGTTCGAGCACCGCTACTGCCGCCTGATAGTCCTGAAGTCCAATAAGTGCTTTTGCTCTGGCCATCACTAATGGATGGTTCCCCGGGTTGATCAGCAAATGGCGTTCGAGATAATCCAGGGCGGCTTGTGATTGACCATCTGCAATCAGGATATCAGCGCGTGTCGCAACATAGGTGATGCGATTGGGATCTGCAGCCAGCAGCTTATTCAGCTCATCATGAGCAAGCGAGAACTGCTGATTGGCCAGAAAAGCTAACGCTAAACCATAGCGATTGGAGTTTTGTTCGTTGTCTGTCCGGCTCGAAGCGACAGCGCGAGTGAAGTTTTCAATCGCACTGGATTTATTTTCCTCGTAATGTACCTGAAGCCGTGCGCGCATCAGGTGATACTCAATACCGTTATCAATCTGTCTTGCCGGGTAGCGATTGGCGCGACTGCGCGCGTCTGAGACCCTTGACTCGGTAACCGGGTGACTGAGAAGAAACTCAGGTGGCCGACTGGTAAATCGACTGATATCCATCAGTCGCTCAAACAATCTGGCCATATCAGCCGGATCGTAGCCTGCGTTGACCATGGTGCGTAAACCAATACGATCGGCTTCCGCTTCGTTCTGACGCGAGAATCTGAGCTGATTTTCAATTGAGCGCCCCTGCGCTGCCATCACGGCTGCTGGGCCCGCACTACTGCCGGCTCCCATCAGCACAACGCTGGCCAGCAGCGTTGCAAGTTCTGGAATCCGACGCCGTTCGGCATCCTCAACGCTTCTGGCAAAATGCCTTTGGCTGACGTGCGCCAGTTCATGTGCCATGACCGAAGCAAACTCACCTTCGGTCTCAGCATTCAGAAACAGTCCGCCATTAACGCCAATAATCCCGCCGGGGGCAGCAAACGCATTAAGCACTGGACTGTCTATGAGGATAAAGGCCAGCCGGAAATCCTGCAGGTCGCTGTGAACTGCAAGATTGTGGGTGAAATTCACCACATAATCATTCAGTAGCGGGTCGTTAATGGTGGGTGTACTTCGTCGAACAGATCGCAGGAAATCGCGGCCGAGCCGGTACTCCTCCTCTAAAGAGAAGATGCCGGAAATCCTATCCCCCAGCGTGGGCAGCTGGGGTTGGGCAAGGGCGACCGGAAGTTGGGCCAGTAACAAAACTCCAACCGCGATCCTGCTAATCTGTTTGATTTTGCGCATACTCATCAGGCAACAACAACGCTACTGGAAAGTTAGACCGATATTATCACAAATAATTCCTGTCAAACTCTGAGGCTTGAAGACACGCCGTGATGATTGATATCTGTGCTAGGCAATTCTTTGTTTTGCTTGCTAAAATGATGGCCATGGAAATATCAGCAGATCAAGAACTTGATGTCAGCGGGCTGCAATGCCCAATGCCATTGCTTAAAGCCAAGCTGGCGTTGAATGGGCTTGCCAGCACGCAGGTGCTCAAAGTAATCGCGACAGATCCTGCGTCCGAGCGGGATTTTAAGTCGTTTGTCAGCCAGAGCAGACACCAGATACTGGCATTCGAAAAATGTGCGGAAACGTTCTGTTATTGGATAAGAAAGGGCTGAAGCGAGATTATCCATAACAGATTTTTCCATACAGGCAGCTCTGTGTTAGAGTCTGCAGCCTGAGTGTTTCCCTGGAATAATGAGGTTCTCAATGATACAGGGCAGTATAGTTGCCATTGTTACCCCGATGTTGCCAAACGGCGATATTGACTATCAGGCATTCGACAGGCTGCTGGAGTGGCATGTCAAAAGTGGTACTGATGCAGTGGTTGTGGTTGGTACAACGGGGGAGTCACCCACGCTGACACTTGAAGAGCATTGCGCGGTAATCGAGCGTTGCGTCAAGGTTATCAACGGACGCATCCCGGTGATCGCCGGGACAGGATCCAACTCCACAGCAGAAGCAATTTTTTATACCAAAGCCGCTCGTGATTCTGGCGCGGATGCCTGTCTGCTGGTGACCCCGTACTACAACAAGCCTAGTCAGGAGGGGCTCTATCAGCATTTTAAGAAGGTTGCTGAAGAAGTTGATATCCCGCAGATTCTGTATAACGTCCCCGGTCGTACGGGTGTAGATTTGCTGCCAGAGACAGTTTCCCGGCTGGCCAATATCAAAAATATTGTTGGTATCAAGGAGGCAACCGGTGACCTTGACCGGGGCCAGCACATTATCAACCTGTGCGCAGATAGAATAGCGGTCTACAGTGGTGATGACGCAACTGCGCTGGATTTGATCCTGGCCGGCGCAAAGGGCAATATTTCAGTCACCGCTAACGTAGCACCCGCTCAAATGCATGAAGTTTGTCGTCTTGCGTTGTCGGGTGAGAAAGAAAAGGCGAGTTTGCTTAATGCCAGGCTGGCAGGGTTGCATCATGCACTGTTCCTGGAGAGCAATCCGGTACCGGTTAAGTGGGCACTGCATGAACTTGGTTTTATTGAGTCGGGTATCCGCTTGCCGCTGGTGCCTTTAAATGAAGCGTATAAAATCCCCGTGCGTGAAGCTATCAGGCATGCCGGTCTGCAATGATCTGACGTTTGTACATAACAGGTTGCACAATTGATGTTAGCTATGACGCGTAATGCCTTGCGATTTTCACTGTTGATGATGATGGCCGGTTCAATGACGGCCTGTTCCTGGCTCGGGATTGGTGGTGAAGATGGATGGCTCAGGGACCGAGAGGGTGAGTATCTGGAAGCCCGCATTACTCCGCCGATGCAGATTCCGTCTGAACTTGACACCTTTACCATTGATGAGTTGTATCACATCCCGGAGCTCACACCGGGTGATCGTGGCATCTATGTCACACCGCCGGCGCCTAAACCAATTGATACCCGTATCCGGGAAGGTGTTGTTATCCAGCGTTTTGGTGATCGAGCCTGGATAGTGATCGGCGCTACTGCTGGCCAGGTCTGGCCAACTCTAAGAGACTACTGGTCAGCCGAGAGTGTAGTGCTGGCAATAGAGAATCCGGAACAGGGAGTGCTTGAAACAATCTGGCTGCCACAGTCCGGAACAAATTTGCGTCATAAGTATCGCGTGCAGCTTGAACCGGGGTTGCACGCTGGGAACTCGGAAATCTATGTTCGGCACATCAGTGATACCGGTGAAACGCCTGAAAGTATGCCGATAACATGGCCGTTAGAATCGCAGAACCTGGAGCGTGAGAGTGCCATATTGGCATCTATTTCACTTTACCTGGCTGATCGCACAGATATCTATCGTGCATCATCGGTTTCTTTACTGGCAGGCAGCATACAATTGCAAGGCAAGGCCAGGCTTATTGACGCTGGTGCAAGTGACACCCAGTTGGAGCTGAGGCTGGATTTTGATCGCGCTTGGAGTCAATTGACCCAAGCGATCAATAACGCGAATATTGAGATCCTTGAATCTGTCCGTGAAGAACGTCGTATCAACGTAGCGTTTACCGGTGCAGAAAGCAGTGAACCGCCGGGATTCTTTGGACGTCTCTTTCGCCGCGGTAACGATGAACCCACCAGGATCGACTTCATCATCAGGCTGATGCAAGCCGATCAAGTCATCAGAGTTCAGGCAGAAACCCTTAGTGGTGAACCCGCTCCTTATGAGCAGGATCTGCTGATTCGCACCATTAACGATAATTTGATCTAATATGGATTCCCTGATGTCAGTGCCAACGCTGATGCTGGTGTTGATGCTGACTCTGGCGGCGGTAATCGGTGCATTTCTGACCTGGATGATTACCCGTCGTGCCTTCGTCAGCAAAGCTGAAGAGAATCAGGCGCTGCGCGAAAAACTGGTGCAAATTGCAACTCAGCGTGAGCAGGAGCTTGCGCATGCTGAAGACAAGTTTCACTCCTTGCAAGCGGCCAGGGAAGAGCTCAAACAGCAATTCCGCACCATGGCTTCCGATATTCTCGATGAAAAATCCGTCAAGCTGGCTGAAACCAATCAACTTGGCTTGGGCAATATCCTGCAGCCCCTGCAAGAGAAAATTGCCAGTTTTGAAAAAAAAGTAGAAGAAACCTACAGTCGCGAAGCTCGCGAACGCTTTTCGCTGGAAAAGGAACTGCGCAACCTGCAAACCCTGAACTCACGCTTAAGTGAGGATGCCTTAAATCTCACGCGGGCGCTCAAAGGGGATAACAAGGCGCAGGGGAACTGGGGCGAGTTTATTCTCAGTTCCATTCTCGACGCCTCCGGCCTGACAGAAGGGCGCGAATATGAAACTCAGCGCACCTTGATGGCGTCGCAGCCACACGCGACTGATGACGGCCGTATGACCCGAAGCCAGCCCGATGTGCTGATTTATTTGCCGGACAACCGGCAGGTCATTGTTGATTCCAAAGTGTCACTCACGGCGTATGAACGCTACTGTTCTGCTGAGACTGAAGAGGAGCGGCAATCGTCGCTACAACAACATGTTCTGTCGCTGAAGTCGCACATTAAACAGCTCAGCGAAAAGCGTTATCAGAACCTGCCGCAATTGAACTCGCTGGATTTTGTATTATTGTTTGTACCTATTGAGCCCGCATTTTCGCTGGCTCTTCAAAAGGAGCCAGGGCTGTTTAACTCGGCGTTCGAACATCAGATCGTCTTGGTAGGACCCTCTACGCTGTTGGCGACCTTACGCACCATTCAGAATATCTGGCGTTATGAAAACCAAAGCCGTAATGCTCAGGACATCGCTAATAAAGCCGGTGCCATGTACGACAAATTTGTGAATTTTGCCGAGGATATGGATGAGCTGGGCAAAAAAATTGATACCACCCGGCGCAGTTACGATGCAGCCATGAACAAGTTGCAATTGGGGCGCGGCAATCTGATCAGTCGCGCTGAGACCCTGCGGGAATTGGGTGCGCGCGCCAGCAAGCAACAAATACCGGATCGACTCGAGCAGGCACGTCAAAGCGACCCTGATCGGGAAGTTGAATGAACTCGTGAGCGATATGACTGATTATGAGCAGAACAATCAGTGCCAATGCACTTAAAGAGCTTGAACAATTCCTGCCATGTCCCACACCGCAAGCGTGGTTAGACTGGGCGTTACAAAATCAGCGTTTGTTGTTGAATGATCACGCCAATTGTGAAAAAAAAGCTGCATCCAATGCGATGACTCTTATGTATCGGCACGTCGGGCATACACAATTACTGACCAAGATGTCCAAACTTGCCAGAGAAGAATTGTTACATTTTGAGCAGGTAGTGGCGCTGATGGAACAGCGCGGCATTACCTACGAGCGCATTGGTGCATCGCGTTATGCAGCAGGGCTGCGTGAGTTGATGCGCACCGATCATCAGGGTGGATTGATTGACAGTCTGCTGGTTGGTGCGATTGTAGAAGCGCGCTCTTGTGAGCGATTTTCGCAGCTGGCGCCATTGCTTGATGAGGAGTTAGGAAAATTTTATCAAAGTCTGCTGCGCTCTGAGGCGCGCCACTACCAGGACTATCTTATATTGGCTGCCACCTATAGCAAAGAAGACACAGAGGCGCGTCTGCAGGAGTTTCTGCGTGCAGAGAAAAATTTGATTGAATCACCGGAGACCGAGTTTCGGTTTCACAGCGGCATACCTGCGGTTTGATAGTTCTGCAACGTGATCCGCTTATGGCACGCAGCTCTCAGGAGCCAACAGGTTATTAGCTAGCTTTGATTGCAATTGAGCCAGTTGGCTGCAGGGAATCAACACATTGCCCGTCATGACTGCGCTGCTCAGGGTGGGAATCTGCAAAATAGCCGAGATGTCCTGCAAGCGATTGTCGGGTGCATTGATCGAACTGAGGCTTCTTGCGTTAGCCAGTCCGTCAAGGTTGACCAGTGCATTACCTGCAAGATCAAGAAAGCGCAGATTGACAAGTTGGCCGATACCGGCCAGCGACCTTATCTCCAACATTGGACATGCCAGTACCTGTATCTGAGCGGCATCGGTTATCTGCCGATCGCGCACCAGGACATTTATGCAGCTTTGCAGCCCGGCATCAGCAACCACCAACAGCGCACTGCCAGGTCGTGGATCGTACAGCATCTGTTCATTCACACTGACCGAAAACTTGCGCCCGCAACCGGCGAGCGTCAGCAGCACGGTAAACACCAGAGTAGCCACACCGAGGTTGCGCCGGGTCATCAAAACAAAATTCAACATAAAAGCGCTCCTCGCCTGGAGCGTGCAGCATACTGTAATGACCCTGTTTGCAGGAAGCGCCGCCAGGAATTCTTGCCAGAAAAAGACGCCGGTCATTTGCTGCACTGGAAATACGCATGTAGTCGGTTTAGACTGCATGCCGTTAAAGAACCCATGATCCTTACAGGAAAAAATTATGAACAAATTTCGAGCCACAGGCCTTGGCCTGGCGGTATCGCTGCTGATGCTTGGCGCGCAGTCACAAGCTCAGGATATCGATCTTACGGTTGAGCGCAATCAGATCAGTTACAGCGTCGGTGTGAATATTGGCCAGAATCTGGTGATGCAGGGATTGACCGAACAGATTGACCTGGATGCTTTTATGGCCGGCCTGCGTGATGTGATACTGGATCAGTCCAAAATGACTGAAGAACAGATGGTGACTGCGCTGACAACATTTCAGCAGCAGTTGATGGATCAGCAACAGGCGGCAGCCGATGCCGCACGTGCAGAGAGTGAGGCATTTCTGCTGGAAAATGGTCAACGCACCGGCGTAGTGACTACCGCTTCCGGGCTGCAATATGAGGTGCTTGAGTCAGGTGATGCCTCTGGCGCATCGCCGGTGGCTGCAGACTCTGTATTGGCGCATTACGAAGGCCGTTTTATTAACGGCGACGTGTTTGACAGTTCGATTGAACGTGGTGAGCCTGCCCAGTTTATGCTGAATCAGGTCATACCAGGCTGGACCGAAGGTTTGCAATTGATGAAAGCCGGCGACAAATGGCGTTTCTTTATTCCCTTCAGCCTTGGTTATGGTGAGGGCGGATCTGGTCCGATTCCACCATTCTCCACGCTGGTGTTTGATGTCGAACTGCTTGAAGTGAATCCTCAGTAAGTGGACAAGCGAGACTTTAATCTGGGATTGCTGGCCTTTCTGCAGCAGTCTCCGACGCCCTTTCATGCAGTGCAGACCATGCAGGCTCATCTTGAGGATGCCGGGTTTGAATTGCTGGATGAAGGCGCGCCCTGGCAATTGAAGCCGGGTCGCTCCTATGTGGTGCAGCGTAATGGTTCGTCAATCATCGCTTTCAGAACGGGTCAGGGTAACCCGGCTGACAGCGGTGTTTGCATGTCAGGTGCTCACACCGACAGTCCCTGCTTAAAGCTCAAGCCCAACGCGGTGATGCAATCTTCATGGGCTGTGCAGTTTGCGGTCGAAGTCTATGGTGGTGCGTTGCTGGCACCCTGGTTCGACCGTGATTTGTCATTAGCAGGTCGCGTGGAGTATTTGTCTGGCAATGGCCAGATGCAATCGACACTGCTTGACTGGCGCCGCCCGATTGCAATTGTGCCCAGCCTGGCTATCCATCTGGATCGAGAAGTTAATCAGAACCGCAACATCAATCCTCAGAAAGAGTTGCCGCCGCTGGTGGCGCTGGCACCTTCATCGGGGCGTTTTGATTTTGATGACTTTGTGCGGCAGGCTCTGAAGGCACAGCACGGAATTACTGAGATGCAAAAAGTACTCGGTCATGAACTTTACTTTTATGATACTCAGGCACCGGCGCTGGTGGGTCTGAATGAAGAATTTATTGCATCGGCGCGCCTGGATAACCTGCTGAGTTGTTATATCAGCCTTGATGCCATGCTCGATGCTCATCGGCAGCAGACCGACAAGTTTTCACTGATGGTCTGTAATGATCATGAGGAAGTGGGCAGCTCTTCAGCCTATGGTGCTCAGGGGCCGTTTTTGCGCTCAGTGCTGTCGCGTATCAGCGCCCAGTTCGGGTCTGGTGAACCATCGGAAGCGATGGAGCGTTTGATCCGCCGCTCATTGTTTCTGTCTATCGACAATGCCCATGGTATTCACCCGAATTACCCTGAAAAACATGATGGCAATCATGGACCGATACTGAACCGCGGTCCGGTAATCAAAATAAATGCCAATCAGCGATATGCCACCAACAGTCACAGCACTGCCATGTTTCGCGCGCTGTGTGAGCAAACGGGTATTCCATCGCAGGCATTTGTGGTGCGCAGTGATATGGCATGCGGAAGCACCATCGGACCGATTACCGCGTCCGGTTTGGGTGTAGAAACCATTGATATCGGTGTACCAACGTTTGGCATGCATTCCATCAGGGAGTTGGCCGGCAGTGATGACAGCTGGTTGTTGTCTCGCGCCCTGCGGGCATTCTTCACCTGAGGCCGGTCAAGTTTGCGGGTTTTGGCGTCGACGCTGTCGGCGCACAAATCTTGCCGGGTCAATTAATTCCACCAACGCCTGAGGCAGAGGACTGGGCTCACGACAAATGAGCGCAGCAAGGTGTTCAGCAATCAAAGGGCAGCTCACACTGCCGTGGGAGCCGTGTCCGGTGCTGACATAAAGTCCCGGCAGCGGTGTGATGACGGACGGCGCATTTTCCAGTGCACTATTGTGAGAGTGCAAAGCGCCACCATAACAATCGTCGGGCAATGCCGTATCTGGCACACAGCCAGCTATCGGCATGTAATCGCGCGAAGCGCCCCGGATAGAGGCGCGTCCGATGGTTGGTTGTTGGTCTGTAAATCCCAGCAGAGCTGCGATAACTCCCAATTTTTCAATATTTTCATTATGTTCTTGTGCTGATTCAGTGGTGTCCACACTTTGTTTTATGTAACTGGCGCCAACACAGTGCATGCCCCCTGCATTTGCCGGCGCAACATACCGTTGGCTGCAGATCACCTGCTTCAGACTGGTGCTGATGCTGTTCTCTTGAAGATGACTGACCTGACCACGTAGCGGTGATACCGGAATCACGGCGGTTTGCTCAAATGCCCGTGCTGCGTAACTATTGGCAATGACCACCACTTCGGCCCGCATCAACTCGGCATCATCAGATGCGCCAATGCCAGCCGCAGTTGTCCCCCGAACTGACCAAGCTCCATTATTGAACTCGAGCCTGTTGACCAGCGCGCCGGTCCTGACAGTAATCTTGGAATGCGTGAGACACTGGGTAACGCAGCGTTTGGGATTGATCCAGCCACCCCCTGGCTGCCAGAGTCCGTCTTCCTGCAGTGGTAAACCGGTCAACTCACTGCCTTGTTGCGCATCAATGGCCTGTAACAATGGCTTTGGATAGTGTGCATACCTGATCTGCAGAACATCACTGTCAGCCGCTTCGCGGGTATTGGTGTACGCACTGTTGAGTGTCAGTACTCCACAATTATGCCAGTTCGGCGCCGAATCGGATTCCGCATCAAGGTGAGCATAAAAACGCAGTGCATACTGATAACTGTGTACATGAAACTGCCAGGTGGAGTCAGCTTGTTTATTCAGGCGCAATTGCACAATCGCTTGTTGGTTGCCCGAGGCGCCGCTCGCAATCTCCGGTGCCTGTTCAAGAACGGTTACGTGCCACCCGCGCTGGGCGAGGCTACGCGCTATGGTTGCGCCCGCTAACCCGGCACCAATCACCACTGCCGTGCGCGCGATGGATTGAGATTGGCTGGCGTTCACAAAGGGTTGTTGTAGTTGCGCAAAGAGCATGTGGCGTTTTGGGCCGAATCCCTTGCGCTTCTCTACCCTGAACCCCAGCGATTTCAGATGACGTACCACACGGCCGGTGACACTGTAGCTGCTCAGCGTACTGCCGGTTCTGCTTAGCCGGGCAAGGGTATTCAAGATGTCTTCGCTCCACAAAGATGGATTGTGTGCGGGGCTGAATCCATCCAGAAACCACGCGTCAATCCTTGCTTCTGTGCTGGATTGCTGGTTGAGCAACTCAAGGGCGTCACCAAAATAAAGATCTAACAATACCGTATCAACGGACTGATGGTCATGGCTGATCAGTAAGGGTATGCGGTGGTATCCGGGGCTGTGATCCGGATAGTTCAGCAATAACATCTCGCTGAAGACGGATAATTCAGGCCATTGCGCCAATGCTTTACGCAGTGCATCTGCGCTCAAAGGATGCTTCTCGCAGCTGATGAAATGCAGTCTCAGATGTTGACAGGCGGTTTGCTGCCAGAGGCGTAAACAGCTCAGAAAATTCAGGCCCGTGCCAAAGCCCAATTCACAAATAGTAAAAACCCCAGGCAATCCGGCTGCATCAAGGTCTCGCCAGCGTTGTTGTAATTGGTTGCCTTCAAGAAATACATGGTGAGTCTCTGCAAGCCCGCCATCGCGTGAAAAATACACGTCGTTGTAGTGCCTGGAGTAGGGGGCACCATCGTCTTGCCAGAGCAGGTCTGCCTGCTCAAGTGCAGTAGTTTTCTGTGATTCAAGGTTCATGTTCAGGGGCAAAAGAGGCTTGTTGAGAGCATTCTGGTCAGCAAAGGAATTGTAACCTATTCAGCTGTCTGTAACGCCCCGACATTTTGCCTGTGAAAACAATGGCGTGCTGGTGTAAAATGCGCGACTTAAATTTCTGGTGACGCCATCTTTCAGGAACTTCCATGGAAATCAATCCCTTCTTGCTGAAAATCAAAGACTTCGCAGAGCGCACAGACACGCTCAGGGGGTATCTTTGACTACGACACCAAAAAGGAGCGTCTGACAGAAGTAGAAATGGAGCTCGGCGAGTCTGCAATCTGGGACAAACCGGAGATTGCGCAGGAGCTGGGACGCGAGCGTGTCAACCTTGAGCGCGTCGTTAAAACCATTGAGCGCATGAACAGCGGACTAAATGACTGCCGCGATTTGTTGCAACTGGCTCAGGATGAAGATGATGAAGCCTTGCTGGCTGAAGTCAGTGCCGAGCTTGATGGCTTGGAAACCGCGTTGAAAGAACTCGAGTTCCGCCGCATGTTCTCCGGAAAAATGGATCCCAATAGTGCCTATCTGGATATTCAGGCGGGATCTGGTGGTACCGAAGCGCAAGATTGGGCGCAAATGCTGATGCGTATGTATCTGCGATGGGGTGAAGCCAAAGGCTTTCAGGTTGAAGTGGTGGACGTGACTACTGGTGATGTTGCCGGTATCAAAAATGCAACGCTGTTGTTTACCGGCGAGTATGCCTTTGGTTGGTTGCGAACTGAAACCGGTGTTCATCGATTGGTTAGAAAGTCGCCATTCGATTCCGGCAACCGACGTCACACGTCATTTTCCTCGGTGTTTGTATCCCCGGAAATTGATGACGATATCGAGATCGATCTGGACATGTCCCAGGTCAGGGTGGATACCTTCCGCTCCAGTGGCGCCGGCGGTCAACACGTAAACACGACCGATTCAGCGATTCGACTGACACACTTGCCAACCGGTATTGTGGTGCAGTGCCAGAATCAGCGTTCACAACACAAAAACAAAGATCAGGCCATCAAACAGTTAAAAGCCAAACTGTACGAGCTTGAGGAGTTTAAACGCAGGCAAGAGGCGCAGGCGGTTGAGGCAGAAAAGTCCGATATCGGCTGGGGCAGCCAGATTCGTTCGTATGTACTCGATCAGTCGCGCATCAAAGACCTGCGTACCAACGTGGAGAATACCAACACGGGTTCTGTGTTAGACGGGGACCTTGACCGATTTATTGAAGCCAGCTTAAAAATGGGATTGTAATCGCAGATGACTCAGACAACTTCAGATCAGGCAAATATGCACGGCGCAGATCAGCACGCACTGTCAGCCCACGAAGAGAACAAACTGATTGCCCAGCGTCGGGAAAAACTGCACGCCATTCAGCAGAATCGTAATGCATTCCCGAATGATTTTCGCAGAGATGCACACGCGCTGGATATTCATACGGAGTATGCTGATACCAGCCGTGAAGACCTGGAAAAGCTGGCTCGCAAAGTCAAAGTTGCCGGCCGTCTGATTCGTGAGCGTGGCCCGTTTCTGGTGATACAGGACAGCAGCGAAGCCTTGCAGCTATACGTCAATCACAAAGCCCTGCCAGCGGAGGTGATGGAAGAAATCAAATCGCTGGATCTGGGTGATATCGTCGGTGTTCACGGCGAAGTGTTTCGCACAGGAAAAGGCGAGTTGACCGTGAATGTGGAATCCTTGCGTCTGTTGACCAAGGCGCTGCGCCCGCTGCCAGATAAGTGGAAAGGCCTGTCTGATACCGAAGTGCGGTATCGTCAGCGTTATGTGGATTTGATCGCCAATGAGGCGTCACGTCGCACCTTTATTCTGCGCTCAAAAATTGTCAACAGTATGCGTCAGTACTTTCAGGCTCAGGGTTTTATGGAAGTGGAAACACCCATGATGCATGTGATCCCGGGTGGTGCGAGCGCCAAGCCATTTGTGACACATCACAATGCACTGGATCAGGCTATGTACCTGCGTATCGCACCCGAGCTGTATTTGAAGCGTCTGGTGGTGGGTGGTTTTGAAAAAGTATTCGAGATTAACCGCAATTTCCGTAACGAGGGACTGTCCACGCGGCACAATCCTGAATTCACCATGGTGGAGTTCTATCAGGCGTACGCAGATTATCATGATCTGATGGACTTCACTGAAGCCATGTTTCGGCAGATCGCCATAGAAGTGCTAGGCACAACAACCATTGTATATCAGGGCCTGGAAATCGATTTAGCGCAGCCTTTTACCCGTCTGAGTGTGAGAGATTCTATTGTGCGTTATTGCCCTGGTGTCACCCTTGAGCAATTACAGGCACGTGAAGCAGCCGCTGAATTGGCAGGCAAACATGGCGTTAAAGTTGAAGCTTCCTGGGGACTGGGGCGTATCCTCATGGAGATATTTGACGTAGCAGTTGAACATCATCTGCTGCAGCCAACGTTTATCACTGAGTATCCAACGGAGATTTCGCCACTGGCGCGGCGCAGTGACAGCAATCCTGATGTGACTGACCGCTTTGAGTTGATGATAGGCGGGCGTGAATTGGCCAACGGTTTCTCAGAATTAAATGATGCTGAAGATCAGGCCGCGCGCTTTCATGAACAGGTTGCACAAAAAGACGCCGGTGACGATGAGGCTATGCATTTTGACGCAGACTACATCACTGCCCTCGAATATGGTTTGCCACCCACAGCAGGTGAAGGTATCGGAGTGGACCGACTGGTGATGTTGTTTACCGACGCGCCCTCGATCAAGGACGTTCTGTTGTTCCCGCATATGCGTCCCACCCGGGAATAAACATGCGCGATGTGCGTCTGCATGACTCCTGGAAAGCGTTGTTAGCGCCAGAGTTTGAACAAGACTACATGAAAAATTTGCGGTCGTTCCTCCTGCAACAGAAGCAGGACGGCCGCATAATTTACCCGCCAGGTAAACAGATTTTTAGTGCACTGGATCAAACGGCTTTTGAAAACGTCAAGGTTGTAATCCTCGGACAGGATCCGTATCACGGTCCCGGTCAGGCACATGGATTGTGTTTTTCGGTGGCGCCCGGAGTGCCAAAACCGCCCTCCCTGCAGAACATTTTTAAAGAAATTGCGCTGGATCTCGGCATAGCCCCGTCACAAAACGGGTGTTTGCTGACGTGGGCTCAGCAGGGCGTGTTGCTACTGAATGCGGTGCTCACGGTTGAGCATGCACAGGCCGGCTCACACCAGGGCAAAGGCTGGGAGCTGTTTACAGATCGTATTGTAAGTTTGTTGAACGAGCAGCGTGAACATCTGGTATTTATGCTATGGGGCAGTTACGCGCAGAAAAAAGGTGCCATTATTGACCGGCATCGACACTTGGTTCTGGAGTCTCCTCATCCATCGCCTTTGTCAGCCTACAGAGGTTTTTTTGGTAACAAACATTTTTCCGGCGCCAACCGTTATCTGATTGAGCATGGCTTAAGTCCCATCAATTGGCAGTTGCCTGACATTTCTACATTTCCCTGATTAACACGGAGACGCGCATGATTGATTTGACCTTGCAGGAACTGCCTACAGCAGTCGTAGTAGGTGCCAGTCATGCCGGATCACAACTGGCGGTGCACTTGCGCAAAAGTGGATGGCAGGGCCGAATTGTGTTGATTGGCGATGAGAACTTTCTTCCCTATCACCGGCCGCCTCTTTCAAAAGCCGTGATGTCAGGCAGTAAAGATGCCGAATCGATACAGTTGCGTCCCGCGTCCTGGTATGAAAGCAATCAGATTGAACTCAAACTGGGTGTCAAGGTGACAGCGCTGATGCGCGATAGCCAGCAGGTTGTGTGCAGCGATGGCGAGAGTATTCATTATGAGCGTCTTGCATTGTGTACTGGGGCTCATGCAATCCGTTTGCCGTTGGGACAGGGTTTGCGGGGAGTCTTTTATCTGCGGACACTTGAAGACGTGCTGGCAATCAGGGCGCATTTGTCCGAGGTTAAACAGGCTGTCATTGTGGGTGCCGGGTATATTGGACTTGAAGCCGCAGCTGTTCTCAGAGGATTGGATATTGATGTCACCGTGCTTGAGCGTGCTGAACGTGTGCTGCAGCGGGTCACAGGTGAACAGGTCTCGGGGTACTTTAGTGAATTGCATAAAATGCATGGGGTAAACATTTGCTGTGGCGTTAACGTCACGAATATCAATGGCGAGCACAGTGTAGAGTCGGTCGGATGTGCCGACGGTTCGGTTTTTCCTGCTCAGTTGGTGATAATTGGTGTTGGTGTAGTGCCCGAGATTCAGTTGGCAAAAGATGCCGGTCTGGTCATCAATAATGGTATCGAGGTCGACGAGTACGGATTGACCAGTGATAAAAATATCTTTGCTGCTGGCGATTGTTGCAGCCACCCGGCGCATTTGTATCAGCGCCGCTTGCGATTGGAGTCCGTGCAGAATGCCAACGATCAGTCGCGTGTGGTGGCTGTTAACATGATTGCGCCCACAGAAAAATATAAAGCAGTGCCGTGGTTCTGGTCCGATCAGTTTGATATCAAGTTGCAATCTGCAGGTCTGTCACAGGACTTTGATCGCACAGAGTTGGAGGGTTCACTCAATCCAGCTGATCGCAGTGGATTTGTAGTGCGTTACTTAAAAGAAGGAAAAGTGATCGCAGCAGATTGTGTGAATCGTCCAAAAGACTTTATGGCAATCAAAACTGAACTCGCTAATCAATCGGTTTAAGCCGATCAGCTTTCAGACTGATAATGGCCCGGCGTAAATGCAACCGCTGGTGCAAGTTTCGCGTATTTCAACTCTGCAAAGCTCGGGCAGGTCGGGTTTCAGAGCACGCCAGATCCATTCGGCAATTTTTTCGCTGGTAGGATTTTCCAGTCCGGGAATCTCATTCAGATAATGATGATCCAGTTGTTCCCATACCGGTTTAAAAGCCGCTTTGATATCACCAAAATCCATCACCCAGCCGCTGTGCTCACCTACCGGCCCGCTGACAACAAGACGTACCTGAAAAGAATGACCATGCAATCGCGCACATTTGTGTCCCTGCGGTACATTGGGCAATCGATGCGCAGCTTCGAAATTAAATTCTTTATAAATTTCCATAAATGGTTGGCCAGCCGAATTCAAAAACTTTCAGCAACAGGATGGCTGCTGAAAACCGATTGCAATACTAGCGATGCCCCTTGCGCTTGTACAGTAAAGAGAGATTTTCAGTCGGGCGAAAAGATGAAAATTTGTTTGACATGCGAGTTCAAGTCGGTAAAATGCGCTCCACTCAACACAGCGGGATGTTAGCTCAGTTGGTAGAGCGTCGCCCTTACAAGGCGAATGTCGGGGGTTCAAATCCCTCACATCCCACCAGTCAGAATGTGACACTGACAGGCATCACCTTAAAACGTGTAGTTTGCGTAAGTACCGCGGACCGGTAGTTCAGTTGGTTAGAATGCCGGCCTGTCACGCCGGAGGTCGCGGGTTCGAGCCCCGTCCGGTCCGCCAATATTTTTGACAAAAGCCCTTGCCTGACAAGGGCTTTTTTATTTCTGCAAATGTATCCTGATATAAAACCGGGTCCATGACTGTACTTGAGCAACCCCTTCAGGCTCCGATTTCCAAACTGATTGATCCGGTGTTTGATGCACACGGAATCAATGTGCAGATGTTGCATCTGGAGCTCGCGGATCCACTGTTAAACGGCAACAAACCCTTCAAGTTATTCCCGAATATTGAGCTTGCCCGCAGTCTTGGTCATCAGACGATACTGAGTTTTGGGGGCGCCTGGTCAAACCATATCCATGCTTTGGCCGAGGCCGGACGGCGGTTCGGGGTCAGCACCATTGGCGTCATCCGTGGTGATGACGGCGAGAGACCGACTCAAACACTCAACTTTGCCCGGTCGTGTGGCATGACGCTAATACCAGTCAGTCGACTGGACTATCGCCGACGGGACAGGGCTGAATTCATTGACACCTTAAGACGCAAGTTTGGAGATTTTTATCTGATCCCTGAGGGCGGCGCAAATCAGGCCGGTGTGACAGGGTGCAAAATGCTGGCCTCAGTGATTCAGCGCAGTCTCAATGGAAGTGCTATTGACGAAATTGTGCTGGCCTGTGGCACGGGTACAACTCTTGCCGGCCTGACAGCGGGACTGAATGAGATCAACCGGGTTAATGCCCCACATGTGCGTGGCATTGCCGTACTTAAAGGTGCCGGGTTTTTACGCGGTGGGATCAAAGCTTGGCTTGATCTGATATCTCCAAAAGATTTGGCAGATTGCTGGACTTTGGAGACTGAATACCACTGCGGAGGGTATGCACGTTTTCCTGCGTCTTTGTTGCAGTTTGTCTCTGAGTTTGAGGCTCGAAACCCCATTGTTGTTGATCCGGTTTACACCGCAAAAGCGTTGCTTGCCGTCTATCATCGCGTGCAGCAGGGTCTTTACCGGCAAGGTACTTCAATCCTGGTCATACATACCGGTGGGCTGCAAGGGCGGCAACAGGCATGACAAGGTGGAAAAAATTCCCACATAAGCATATGCTGAACTCTCTTCTTTTTCATTTGGGGACAGGCCTGTGTCCATGTGGTGCGTAGCGAGCGCAGTATGCAACTGTTTTTAAACAGGGCAGCGGTCAGCCTATGGCTGATGCGGTTCGGCTGGATCAAGCCGGATGTAGGTCATGCGTTGCTGTTAACGGTGATGACCGTGTGCCTGATACTGATGCCGTGTCCCGCGGTGGCCGGGGCAGATCCAGTGATTGCTTCAGCTGCCGGGCAAAAAGTCACCAGTGTCACGGTGGATTTCGAGCTCGTTCAGCTTGACCAGGTACGCACAGGTGATCAATTTTCGCTGGCCCTTCCCAGCCCACACGGGCTGATTCATCTCACGGCAATTGTTACGCATGATGATGTCTACATTAATGGTGATCGGGTTCTGTATGCTGAGGAGGCACCGGATCAGCAGTTGCCCCCGGAGTCGCTGACAATTGTTGTCACTCTGGGTACACATAGCATTCTGGCGGACATCAGGTATGCCGACATGCGATTCGCGTTTGAGGGCCAAAGGCATGACGGGCGTGTAACAGGCCAGCTGCAACAGGTCAGTGAGTCAAATACCCCCGCAGTTCATTTGCCTGCTGATTTTGTGGTGCCGGATGTGCTGACCCGGGATGGCCTGTCACGTCCGGCTGTTGATCAGGTGCCGTCTCCGTTGCGCCTGTCCGCACCTGACAATCAGTCTGACAGACCCGTCCTGCCGGTGGGGGTTATGGCGTCGTCTGTGCTGGAGATCAGTCAGTCCTTTGATCGGTTCGCAGTCTTCACACAAGAAACTGCTGAAATCGAAGTCACCATCCGTTTTCGCAATACCGGCTCGCAGGTGGTTTCCGGTCTGACGGCAGATGTCTACTTTATCCTGGAAGACACAGTCCTGATCAATGCCCCTGCCTGTGTTCAGACAGTCAGTAATACAGTACCCCGACAGCCAATTCTGCGATGCGCATTGCCCGGGCAACTGACTGCTGGTAGCAGCCGGTCTATCAGCTATACCGTTCGAGTGCCTGCAAAACCTGCAGCCATGCGCCTGTGGAGCACGGTCTTGTCGGGGAGCCAGCGGCACGATGCCTATCTGAATGTGGTTAACAACATTGCCACTGATCCCAATGAGCAAGGTGTCAGTCGTTTTAACCAATCCTTGCTGCCAGCGTTAACACAAGATCGGCTGGGCAACATTGTCATCGATGTCATGGCCCTGTTCACGCCCGACACAGAAGCACTCTACGGCGCAGCGACAGCAACCCGAATCAATCAACTGGTCAGCCTGACAAATCAGATCTACCGCGACAGTGGTGTGGCAATCACCTTGCGTCCTGTGCATCACGCGCGTGTCGATTATCAGGCGTCCAGCGCTGACCCATACACGATCCTGGAAGAACTTAGCAGCAGCAGAGATCCGGCGTTCTTGCATGTGCCGGCTTTACGGAGCCAGTTCGGGGCAGATCTGGTGGTGATGTTCACGCCACTCGACGCGCAGTCCGATTTGTGTGGGCTGGCCAATCTGGGTGGTTATCGGACAATGGGCGATATGTTGTCATTTAAGGAAAGTGACAATGCATATTCGCTGGTCGCTATCAATTGCCCGGTAAGTTCAGTATTGGCACATGAAGTTGGCCACAATATGGGCCTCACTCACTCGCATCGGGAAAACGGTGGTGGTGGAACATTGCCCTATGCAACGGGTGCCGGAGTGGATGGACAGTTCGTGACAGTTATGGCAACTCCCTCGCGTTTTGGAAATGCAGCCAGAGTTGAACGCTTTTCCGATCCGACAGCACGCTGTGGCAGTTTGCCTTGTGGTGTTCACCATACTGACGCGGTCTTTGGCGCAGATGCGGTCAGAGCCCTGAATCTGGTCAAATATCAGATAGCGTCGTATATGCCAACACGCGTCCCACCGATGACAGCGCGCAAAGTCGGAAAAATTGATGGAGAGGCAAGTTCAGCGCGCATCGCGTTGTCAGTGTCGACAGATAAAGGTCTGAGTTTTGCGCAGACCGTCCGCTCCGGACAGAAATTGGATATCAACGCTGAGTTCTACGTTGAGCAGGCACACATAGGAAAGACCGGTCGGTTTCATGTGCTGGCTGACCTGAGCGCTGCTGGCCTGGGCATGATTCAACTGAATGATCGTGGAGAGACGTTTCATTGGGACGGCACGGTCGATGACTTAAAAGCGTTCAGTACCGATAGCCGGCTCAAGCCAATTGAATACTTGCGAATTCTGACGGATTTCCAGCCCCTGCCGATTATTCAGGGTCATCCACTGGTGTTATATCTGGGTTATCAGCTACCGGATTCTGGTGAACTTGTTTACACCACAGAACCCGTTGTTGTCGACTTCGCGTCGGCACCCTGACAGTCAGCGTAAGCACAAACCAGCGTGGTATACTCGCCCGCGTTGAGCGCTGCCAGCGCAGCGATCTCTCTGGCAATAAAACCCGAACATGGGATCTTAAGGCATGACTAAATTTAAACAGATAGGTCTGGTGGGGCGATCCGGTCACGGCGGTGTTGTTGAAACGCTGCAGCGACTGATCCGCTTTTTGCAATCGCGGGACGTCTGTATTGTGCTGGAAAAAGAAACAAGCGGCCTGGTGCCAGGACAGAGTTTTGCTGTTTTTGACAGGCACGAACTGGGCGCAAAGTGCGATCTGGTGATTGTTGTGGGCGGCGATGGCAGCATGCTAAACGCTGCGCGCGCCCTCGTTGACCATAAGGTTCCTGTCTTGGGTGTAAACCGGGGGCGGCTTGGTTTTCTGACAGATATTCTGCCGGACGACATTGAGACTTCATTGGCTGAGGTCCTTGATGGGGCCTATCGGGAAGAGGCCCGATATATGCTGGAATTTACCGTGTTGCGCAACAAGGAGATGTTGCCGGGCGGGACCGCGCTGAACGACGTTGTGCTGCACCCGGGCACCGCCGCGCAGATGATAGAGTTCGAAATGTTCATTAATGACCAGTTTGTCAATTCCCAGCAGTCTGACGGTCTGATTGTTGCCACGCCGACCGGCTCTACTGCCTACTCAATGTCAGCCGGCGGCCCGATCATGCACCCCGGACTGAACGCTCTGGTGCTGGTACCGATGTACCCGCATACCTTGAGCAGCCGGCCAGTGGTGGTCGACGCAGGCAGTGTGATCCGCCTGCATGTGGTTAAACAAAGAGCGTATTCGCCACTGGTCAGTTGCGATGGGCAGGTACGTTTTTACACGGAACCGGGAGACAGCATCATCATTCACCGAAAGCAGGAACCTCTGCGACTCATCCACCCGCTGGACTACAATTATTACGAAGTCTGCCGCAGTAAACTTGGGTGGGGTAATCGGCTGGTCAGGGATGAGGGATGATGGTTAGAGCACTGACCGTGTCGGAGCAGCAGGACCTGAGACCGTTTATGGCGGTGCTTCGTGCTTGCCACCTGTCCCACCACGTCACAGAGGAAAGTGGATCTCTGGTGATCTGGGCGCCCGACGAGGCTCACGCCCGTATGATTGAGTCGGCTTACGAACGATGGCAGCAGGGAGCCCTGGAATTGCCTGAGCTACCGGTTGCGCCGGATACAAAATTATTGCCGGTGAAGTCTTTGGCACAGGGATTTCTTGGCGCACTTTGGCTTGCTCCGGTCACGGTAGTGCTGATTATCGCCTGCCTAGTGGTCGCGGTGCTCAGCGATATGGGCGCCAATGTGATGGCAGTGAGGTTGTTGTTTTTTCCAGAGGTGGATCTGGGCGCAAGCTTTCCGGTTGCTGCCTTGTTCAGTGGACTGGATTCAGCCGGCGACTGGCTGCGCACACTGACGCCGGCGTTACTGCACTTTGGGCCTGTGCACCTTGTTTTTAATACGCTTTGGTTATGGTTTTTTGGCCGCATGATGGAGCCGGTACTTGGCGTAAAAGCATATCTGGCGGTCATGGTTCTGACCGCGTTTTTTGCCAATGTTGCGCAATATCTTTGGTCAGGCACGTCAAACTTCGGTGGAATGTCCGGTGTTGTTTATGGACAGGTCGGTTTTGTGTGGATGTGGCAAAGTTTGCGGCCAAGTACATCGCTGCGCCTGCCACTGCCGATGATCATGGTATTTCTGGTGGGGCTGGTGTTGATGGAATTATTCGCTTCTTCAATAATTGCCTCAGCGGCTCATCTGGGCGGTTTATTGTCCGGTATGCTGTTGGGATTAACGATGGCAATGATGTTTACGTGGTTTGGGAAGAACAGAGGGAACAATGGCAGATAAGCAGGTAGATTCATTGGAGGATATCCTCGCGATGATGAATCCGGAAGTACACATGAATCTAAAAACGGCTGTTGAACTCGGTCGTTGGCATGATGGCCGCAAACTCAGTGCCGAGCAGCTGGAATACTGCCTGCAGGCGATCATTGCTTATGAGCAGCAGCATCTGCCTGAATCGATGAGGGTTGGTTATATCGATCGCAGTGGTTTGAAAAAAACACAATGTGACGACCATGATCACACCCATGATCCTGAAAGGGTAGATCCCATTACTATTGTGACCCATTAGCGACAGCTTCCCGGTCAGGCAACGCCCTGACATCGGAGCTTGTGCTGAACCCGGCATGGAAGCATAACAAGAGACTATTGAGATGCAGATATTGGCGCAGGGTACTGTCCGCAAACTTCACTCGCGACTGGAATCCCCGGTGCGTTATCAGTTGCCCCTAAGCGATTCTCTGACGCCTTTAAATGATCTGTTGGGGCAGGGAATACGGCTGAGGTATACCGGTAAAATCAACTGTGTGCACTGTGGCAGAGTCAGTAGCAAAAGTTTTAATCAAGGGTACTGTTATCCCTGTTTCCAGTCTCTTGCTCAATGTGACAGCTGTATCATTCATCCTGAAAAGTGTCACTTTGACCTGGGAACCTGCCGCGAACCTGCCTGGGGTGAAGAGTTCTGTATGCAGGATCATATTGTGTATCTGGCCAATTCTTCCGGTATCAAGGTCGGCATCACCCGCGCAACTCAGATACCTACACGCTGGATAGACCAAGGCGCAGTTCAGGCACTCCCTATTGTGCGGGTGCGCAGTCGATTACAAAGCGGATCGCTTGAAGTGATGTTCCGCCAGCACGTGGCAGACAAAACCAACTGGCGGGACATGCTGAGAGAAGGAGATCAGGTCGTGGATCTGCAGGCGGAGCGCGATCACTTGCTGTCTATCTGTGATCACGATATCAAGGATATGACACAACGCTTCGGTTTTCATGCCATCAGTGTTTTGACAGGTATCGAACCGGTCAGCATTGTTTACCCTGTGCAGGGTTACCCCGCCCGTATCGAATCTTTCAATTTCGACAACAATCCGTTGGTTGAAGGGACCCTGTTGGGTATCAAGGGTCAATACCTGATGTTTGATACTGGCGTAATCAATATGCGTCGTTTCAGCGGATATGATGTTGAAATCAGTCGGTTCTAGAGGCTGTTCAGATTCATGAGTTTAATTTTAATGCCATTACGAGAGCTATTATGCGCGACGCACAAGCAAAAACCATTTACCTGAAAGATTATCAATTGCCGGCATTTGTGATTGATTTGACCGAGTTGCATTTTGAATTAGGTGAATCGGCTACGCATGTGCGCTCCAGACTGCATTTGCGTCGCAATCCTGAGTTGCTGGGTAATCAACAAGATGCGTTGAGACTGGACGGACAGGATATGCAGTTGGTCTGGCTTAAGCTGAATGACCAGACCTTGACTGAGCAGAATTATTCAGCAGACGAAGAGTCACTGACTGTTGTTGGCTTGGGAGCGTTGCTGGGAGAGGAGGTAGACACGGGTTTTGTGCTGGAGTGTGAAACACTGATCAAGCCCCAGGAAAATACCAGTCTGGAAGGATTGTACAAATCCCAGAAAATGTTCTGTACACAATGCGAGGCTGAAGGCTTCCGGAAAATTACCTATTACATCGATCGTCCCGATGTGATGGCTAAATTTGTCACAACCATTGTGGCTGACAAAGAGCGCTACCCGGTACTGTTGTCCAACGGCAACAATATTGCCAATGGTGACTTGCCCGATGGTCGTCACTGGGCGACATGGGAAGACCCGTTTCGTAAGCCCTGTTATCTGTTTGCGCTGGTGGCAGGTGATCTTGAATTCATCCAAGACCAGTTTTTGACCTGTTCCGGACGTGACATTACCTTACGCATTTTTGTAGAAGATAAAGATCTTGATAAATGCGACCACGCCATGCTGTCGTTAAAAAATGCCATGCGTTGGGATGAAGAGGTTTATGGCCGCGAGTACGATCTGGACATTTTTATGATTGTGGCAGTTGACGATTTCAACATGGGCGCCATGGAAAACAAGGGGCTGAATATATTTAATACCTCATGTGTTCTGGCTAATCCGGCAACAACAACAGATATGGCATTTCAGCGTGTTGAAGCGGTGGTGGCACACGAGTACTTCCACAACTGGTCGGGCAATCGCGTCACTTGCCGTGATTGGTTTCAGCTCAGCCTGAAAGAAGGTTTTACTGTGTATCGGGATGCCGAGTTTTCAGCGGATATGGGTTCACGCACAGTCAAACGCGTTGAGGATGTCAGTTTCCTGAGAACCCAGCAGTTTGCTGAAGACGCCGGCCCGATGGCGCATCCGGTGCGACCTGACTCTTTTATGGAAATCTCCAATTTTTATACGCTGACTATCTATGAAAAAGGTGCAGAAGTGGTGCGTATGATCCGTGAGCTGATTGGCCCGGAGAATTTCCGCAAAGGCTCAGATTTATACTTCGAGCGTCACGATGGTCAGGCAGTGACTACCGAGGATTTTGTGCTCGCGATGGAAGAGGCCAGTGGTGCAGACCTGACGCAATTCCGCCGCTGGTATACCCAGGCCGGTACACCGCAGTTGCATGTCACCGGTCACTATGACGCCGTTGCGCAAACCTATGAGCTGCTGGTCAGGCAGAATTGTCCGCCCACACCGGACCAGTCGTTTAAGGAGCCTTTCCACATTCCGCTCAGAATGGGCTTGCTGGATGCTGATGGCCAGGACATGCCGCTAGTGCTGGCAGGTGAAAAGCCCGGCTCATCCACACCCGGCGAACGTGTGCTGGATGTGACCAAACCCATTCAAAGTTTTGTGTTTACCGGCGTCACAAGCAAGCCTGTTCCCTCATTGCTGCGAGGTTTCTCAGCGCCGGTAAAATTGCATTTTGACTACACACGGGATGAGTTGCTCTTTGTCATGACACGCGACAGTGACGGTTTTAATCGCTGGAATGCTGCTCAGGAAATGGCCGTTAATGTAATCCACGAGCTGTTGGCAACACATCAGCAGGGTTTGCCATTGATGGTTGATCAGGGGCTGGTGCGTGCTTTTGCCGACGTTCTAAAAAGCGCCATAGATGATGCCCGTGGTGGGCAGGTGCTTGATCAGGCAATGCTGGCGCAGTTACTGGTGTTGCCATCTGAAGCGTATCTCAGCGAACTTGCTGCGCAGATCGATGTGGATGGCATTCACCATGTGCGGGAGTTTATTGCCAATCAACTGGCGCTGTCACATGTCAACGCCTTTGCGCAGTTGTACACACTCTGTCAAAGCAACAGTGCTTATGCAGCAGATGCACCCGGTATTGCCAAACGAGCATTAAAAAATGTCTGTCTTTCATACTTGATGCGTCAGCCGCAGGCCGATTGGCTGGAGACCTGTTATCAGCAATATCTGGCTGCAGAAAACATGACAGATGTGGACGCAGCCTTGCGTTTTCTTGTCAACAGCCGCTACCCGGAAGCAGAAAGTGTGCGCAGCCAGGCGCTGGCAGATTTTTACGCGCGCTGGAAACATGAATCACTGGTTGTTAATCAGTGGTTCACAGTACAAGCTATTGCCAGTCGCCCGGGGACGCTGCAGCAAGTGAAAGCGCTAATGCATCACGAAGCGTTTGATATGCGCAATCCGAACAAAGTACGATCGCTGATCAGCGCATTTTGTAATGCCAATGCGATCAACTTCCATCATAGCAGCGGTGATGCTTATGAGTTTCTGGCCGATCAGGTCATTGCACTGAATCTGACAAATCCGCAGATAGCATCACGATTGCTGACACCGTTAACACGGTGGAAAAAATTTGCACCAGCGAGGCAATTGCTGATGAGGGAACAGCTGGAACGTATCGCTGCGCAGCCAGAGCTTTCAAAGGATGTGTTTGAGGTAGTCAGCAAGAGTCTCAGATAACTGCCTGAGACTCCTGGTAACGGTCGGCGCAGTCAGTTGGTTAACTGGTTATCTGCCTGAAGCGAGAACATGCCGCTGAACTTGTTGTTCAGCTCATACTGGTATGTGCCGGCCGCCAGTCCATAGGTTTGTAGTGGAATCACGCGACTGAAATTGACAATTGCCAATGTGCAGACAACCTGTCCGGGGCTTGTTAACCAGGCGTCATTTTTGTAATACACCGACACAGTAAATTTGTTGCCTGCCTGTCGTTGGCTGATTTCGCCTATAGCACCGCAGCCACTGGGAAACGCACCCTTAATTCTCAGAAAAACCTGAACCGGGTGGCTGATGGTCTGAACAAGTTCTACCTGTTCGATATGAGGAAGCAATACACCCTCGCGCATATTGACCAGGCGCCACAAATCATCCCGTGCAAATTCAATCACCACATCCTGAAAAATACCTGGCTGGTTCTCTGCATCAACCGCGTTGATCGTCAAACGTGAGGTATTGGCCGAATAGAGCGGATTTTCGCTGGCAAACGCGCTGCCAGCGAGCATCAGCATTACAACAAAACAGAGGTGTTCATAAAGATGTTTCATATTGAATGCTCCTTTTGGATCAGTGCCGATTATTGAGCGGGGCTGATTCGCAGAATTCTGTCCGGGATTTCGCGATGGCTGGCGGTCATCTGTCGGCCATCGTGATTGCTTGTTCCTACATAAATCGCCCCATCGGGGCCAATTGCCAGTGCCCGCAGCCGTCCATAGACACTGTTGCCTTGGGCATCATTAAACCAACGTTCAATGGCAGTGGGTCTGTCAGGATTAGCGGGATCCTCAAAACGCACACGCATCAGGTTTTGACGCTCCATTGGCTGGAATCCGAGTATTGATACAAACAGGTCATTTTTTAACTCAGGCATCAGATCGCCTGTGTAAAACAAGGTATCCCCCGGTGGTGAGGACGGCACAAAGGTGAGGATGGGATCAACATAGTCCTCCAGCCCTGCGGCCCCTACCATGATCGGCCAGCCGTGGTGGCGCCCGCCTTCCAGGACCACGATTCTGTCGTGTGCCATCAACTGATCTTCGCCCGTAGGCCCATGATCGCCGGTAAAAATCCTGCCAGTGGACGGTTGCCAGCTCAGACCGTGTGGGTTCCTCAGCCCATGAGCCCAGATCGGATTGCCTGCCCAGGGGTTATCTGCCGGAACCTGGCCGTTTTCGTCAATGCGCAGGACGGCACCTGCCAGATCATTCAGATCGTTGGAACGTTGTCGTTCAAATGCATCCCCGGTTGCCACATACAACATGCCATCAGGGCCGAACTGCAGAGTGCCGCCACTGTGGCTGCCACCGCGCGTTTGCGCTGCCAGGCCATCAAGCAGAATTGTTTCTTCCCCTGCGCGACCGTTGGTTTCAGTAAAGCGACTGATGCGGTTAAAGGCAACACCGTCGGCAAGATAGGTGTACATCACATACACCCATGGTACTTCCGGATAGCGCGGATGCAGCGCCAGCCCTGTTAAACCACTTTCGCCCTGAAACAACACCCGGTCTTCGATACTCAGCCATGGTTGTGAATACACAGTGCCGTCTGCGGCAATTATGCGGACACGGCCGGGGCGCTCAGTCACCATCAGGCGGCCATCCGGTAAAAATCGAATCGTCCAGACCACTTGCAGATCACCAGCAAACTCCTCGACCTGATACCCGGCGGGCGACGGGTGATAGGTAATCTCTGGCATGGGTGGAATGGCGCCACGAATGATTTCGGTCTGCGCTGACAACCAGCCGGAGTGCGCCAGGGTAGCGAGGCTGATAAGCAGGCCCGCTGTCAGTCTCTTCAGTTTCTGAGTGGTGTTCATTACATCTTCCTGCATTAAGTGATAAGGCGTGCCGATCATTTGTGACCATACGCTGAGTATATTAGTGCTGATGATTAGCGTCATCCCGGACTGACGTGCACTCTGGTCATCATGCCTGAATTGTCACTTTTGCCAATTGTTGGTCATTCACACCATTGCTTGACAGATTTCTTGATTAAAAGTGTTATGCCGCCATAAATATGTCATATAAAACAAAAGGATATGATTTTTTGTTGATTGGCACGATTTCTGCTGATTCTGCTGGTGGTCTGCTCTTGTCAACAAAGGCAGTAAGCAAGACCCACAGGTTTTTATAACATAAAGCAACATGCTGGCTTGGAGGGATTATGTGGAAACTGTTCGGAGTATCAATTATTTGTTTCAGTCTGATGGGATGCCTGTTTGTGGTGGATTCCAAACAGAATGCCGGCAAGACGCAGTGGCATGATGAAGAGCGCGCTCAACTGGTATCAGGGCAGACCTCAGTATCGTGGGTGACTGAAACCTTGGGAACGCCAGACCGCAGCTCCAACCGCGACGATGGCACCGAAGTCTGGCGTTATGTAAACAGCCGCTCCAAGGAAACCGAAATTGGCATGTTCTTGTTGTTTAACATTGATTTATCAAGAGACGAAGAAGAGACGCTGGTGATTGTTGTGCGTGACGGTGTGGTTGTTGATCACTGGGTTGAGCGGGGCTGACGCTTGGGATTTTGGCGTTTGTGCTAAGTAGGGCGCTGTCGGGTGGCAGTCTCTGAACGACGCCTTTGGCGTCTGATTTTTCATAGACTGCCACCCGACAGTGCCCCTATTGCCGAGACTATGCCGTTTCCATGCGTCAGCGACCCGGAAGAGCGCGGCCGCTTCTACGTGCGTCTGCTTCTCAATGTGCGCGTCACCGAGCCTATGTCTGCGGATCTGTGTCTCCAGGCCAACAAAGAAACAAGGGCCGAGTATCTGCAGGTCTCCGTCCCCGTTGACCAGCGTGAACTTAGCTGACCAAGATCAGCGTAAGTTCAACTGACCTTGATACAGCTACGCCACCTCAACAATATTGGTGACCGGAATCGCCTTCTGACGCGTTGCCGCATCCATGTAAGACTTGATCTCGTTGAAGTTCAGATAACGATAAATCTTGTCAGACATGGTATTCACCATGCCCATATAGCCCATGTACTCCTCCATCGTCGGGATACGACCCAGCGCGGACGCTACAGCTGCCAGTTCAGAAGATGCCAGGAATACATTGGCACCATCACCCAGTCGGTTGGGGAAGTTGCGTGTCGAGGTCGACACAACAGTCGAGTTAGGGGCGACACGTGCCTGGTTACCCATACACAATGAACATCCGGGCATCTCGGTGCGTGCACCGGAAACGCCAAACACGCTGTAGATACCTTCTTCAGTCAGTTGGTGTTGATCCATCTTGGTTGGTGGAGAAATCCACAAACGTGTCGGGATGGCACCTTTGATCTGTTTCAGTACTTCGCTGGCTGCGCGGAAATGACCGATATTGGTCATGCAAGAACCGATAAATACCTCATCAATTTTAGTGCCCTGAACCGCTGACAATGGCTTGATGTCATCCGGATCATTCGGGCAGGCCAGCAGAGGCTCTTTGATTTCAGCTAGGTCAATCTCGATGATTTTGTAATACTCAGCATCAGCATCTGGCTGCATGAGTTGAGGATTTTCCAGCCATGCTTCCATGGCACGGGCGCGGCGCTCGATGGTGCGAGCATCACCGTAACCTTCACTGATCATCCAGCGCAGCAGCGCAATATTTGACTTGAAATATTCAACGATGGGAGCTTCACTCAGGCGAATGGTGCAGCCAGCAGCTGAGCGCTCGGCGGAGGCATCTGATAACTCAAACGCTTGCTCGACTTTAAGGTTGGGCAGGCCTTCGATCTCGAGAATACGACCAGAGAAAATGTTCTTTTTGCCTTTCTTTTCGACCGTCAGATCACCGGACTGAATGGCTGCGTAAGGAATAGCATTCACCAGATCGCGCAACGTGATGCCAGGTTGCATCTCGCCCCTAAAGCGCACCAGCACTGACTCTGGCATATCCAGGGGCATGACGCCGGTCGCGGCCGCAAACGCAACCAGGCCAGAACCTGCGGGGAATGAAATACCAATCGGGAAGCGGGTGTGTGAGTCACCGCCGGTACCGACGGTATCAGGCAGCAGCATGCGATTCAGCCAGCTATGAATAATGCCGTCACCCGGACGCAGAGCCACGCCACCACGGGTCTGGATAAAGTCAGGCAGTGTGTGCTGGGTTTCAATATCCACGGGCTTGGGGTAGGCGGCCGTATGGCAGAACGACTGCATCACCAGATCCGCAGAGAAACCCAGGCAGGCCAGATCTTTTAGCTCATCACGGGTCATGGGGCCGGTGGTGTCTTGTGAGCCAACGGTGGTCATTTTGGGCTCACAATAGGTGCCGGGACGCACACCTTCAACTCCACAGGCGCGGCCGACCATCTTCTGAGCCAGAGTAAAACCTTTGCCGGTGTCAGCTGCCGAGGTTGGTCGACGGAATACCGTTGAGTACGGCAAGCCCATTGAGGCGCGTGCCTTGTCCGTCAGACCACGTCCAATAATCAGTGGAATACGGCCACCTGCACGGACTTCGTCCAACAGAACATCAGTTTTCAACTCGAAGTTGCAAACCAGCTCATCAGTGCCATGACGCAACACTTTGCCCTCATAAGGGTAAATGTCGATCACATCACCGGTATTCATTTTTTCTACATCACACTCGATCGGTAATGCACCCGCATCTTCCATGGTATTAAAGAAAATGGGTGCAATTTTGCTGCCTATACACACACCACCATCACGCTTGTTGGGGATGTGTGGGATGTCGTCGCCAATGTACCAGAGCACAGAGTTGGTTGCCGATTTGCGCGAGGAGCCCGTGCCCATCACGTCGCCCACGAGGGCTACCGGGAAGCCTTTTTTCTTAAGTTCTTCAATCTGTTTTGCGGCGTTGGTGACGCCCTCACGTGGCATCTTGTACATGGCAAGTGCGTGCAAAGGTATGTCAGGTCGTGACCATGCGTCAGGTGCAGGTGACAGATCGTCAGTATTGGTTTCGCCAGGTACTTTGAACACAGAGATTGTCAGTTTTTTTGGCAATTCCTTGCGGTTAAGGAACCAGTCGGCATTGGCCCAAGACTGCATCAACGCCTTGGCGTTTGCATTGCCGTCTTTGGCTTTTTCTTCCACATCGTGGAAAGCATCAAACATCAGCAGGGTGTGCTTGAGTTCTTCGGCCGCGGCAGCACCCAGTTCAGCATCGTCCAGCAGCTGCACCAGTGTGGTGATGTTGTAACCGCCCAGCATTGTTCCGAGCAGCTTAACCGCGTGCTTCTTGTCGATCAGAGGAGATTGCGCCTCACCTTTGGCGATTGCGGACAGAAAACCAGCTTTGACATACGCGGCCTCGTCAACACCTGCAGGTACCCGGTTGGAAATCAGATCAAGAACTGTCTGCTCTTCGCCGGCAGGCGGGTTTTTGAGCAGATCAATGAGTTCGGCAACCTGTGCCGCATCCAGTGGTTTGGCGACGATGCCAAGCTCAGCCCGTTCGGCCACGTGTTTACGATAGGCTTCTAACACAGTAATCCCCTTCAGAAGAAATAGTGAATCAAGTCGGAATTCAAAAAGGCAAGCGTTGAAAAATGGCCCTCGATTCTAGTGTAGAATGCTGAAAATTTCCAGTTCGGAGGCTAACTGCCGTGGCTGGATCACGCAGTTTTTGGACTTTTATGATGAAGCCGGCGAGTGTTAAAACCCCTTGTATAGGAATTTGCTCTACTACCTCGGTTGGAGACAGCATTTGTCGGGGCTGCAAACGTTTTGCAGCAGAAGTGATTGAATGGAATCTGTACAGTGACTCGCAGAAAGCTGCGGTCCTGATGCGACTGTCTCGCCTTGTCGAGCCTCTGATGGAGGAGCGCTTTCTTATCCGTTCTCCCCGTGACCTTGCTTCAGGTTTAAAACGTCTTGCAGTACCGTACAACGAAGAGTTGCCGCCGGCCATCTGGTTGCACAATTTATTAAAAAAACGTCATCGGGCGTTGACTGAGCTTGATTCGTTTGGGGTTCAGGTGCGCCCGCTCTGGCAGCAACTGAGTCTGGCTGAACTGGCTGAAGATGTTGATCGACAATTGTTGGTATTAAGTCAGGCACACCTGGATAGGTACTTTCCGGACATGTCGGACAGTGATGGCAGGCGATCAGCTGTTAATGAGCAGGGTGGGGGAAGTGTCTGAGTTCAAAGCCTTCGGCACTGAACTCCAGTAACCAAGCTTTTTGATCCCAGCTGCCAAGCACAATACGCACCGCTTCAAGTTTGTCATTGATAGGATTCTGCAGGCGGATGGTGTGAATGCCCGGCCTGTGGGTGTGTCCATGAATCATCAGATTAACTTTTTGATCTTCCAGCAGATTGAGTACTTCCTGGTGCGTAACATCCATAATATCCGATGCTTTGTGGCTGTTCTCGGCCATGCTACGCTGGCGCAACTGCTGGGCAATCATGTGTCGCTCTAGCAGGGGGCGCGCCAGGAAAGCCTGCTGCCACAACGGTTCGCGTACCTGCTTTCGGTAACTGATATAGGCGGTGTCGCGAGTACACAGGCTGTCTCCGTGTAGCAGCAAGACGGATTGCCCGTAACAATCGACAATCGCAGGATCGGGCAGCAGAACGCCGCCGCAGCGCGATGCAAAGTCAGTGCCGATCAAAAAGTCGCGGTTGCCGTGCATCAGATAGATGCGGGTTCCCTGATTACTCAGCTCTTTTAACGTGGTAGCGACAATATCCGCTGCATCATTGATGTCATCATCACCCACCCATGCTTCAAACAGATCACCCAGTATATACAGCGCATTTGCACCTTGTGCCCTTTGCTCCAGAAGCTGCAACAGGCTTCGCATGATTGAGCTTCTGGCGGACTCGATGTGAAGATCGGAGATAAACAGGGTTTTGTTGTTATTTTTCGTTTGCGACATGGTTCTCCGGAGTCGGTCAGTCACTCATCCCTGGCAGGGGAGGTTTCCGTCACTGTTGTTGAATTGATGATAACTTCATCAATCGGTACATCCTGGTGACCAGCGACATATCCGGTTTTACATTGCTTGATGCGATTAACAACGTCCATGCCTTCAGTGACTTTGCCAAACACCGCGTAGCCCCAGCCCTGACTGGTTTTACTTTTGTGGTTAAGGAAGGCGTTGTCGGCTACGTTAATAAAAAACTGCGCACTGGCTGAATGCGGATCAGACGTGCGTGCCATGGCAAGCGTGCCAATTGCGTTCGGCAGGCCGTTATCAGCTTCATTCTGGATGGGTTTGCCAGCTGTTTTCTGCTGCATGCCTGACTTGAAACCACCGCCCTGAACCATAAAATTATCGATGACGCGGTGGAAAATGGTGCCGTCATAGTACCCACTTTTGGCATAGGCCAGAAAGTTGGCAGCACTTAAAGGTGCTTTCTCGAAATCCAGTTCAATATGTATGTCGCCGTAATTAGTCTTGAAAACAATCATTTTTACTGTCCTGCTGTGCAAATGCCTGCATATCGGGCGGGGAAACCAGTCACTGCCGCCTCTTATTGCCGACGGCCAAGTGTGGTTATAATAATGACTTTACTCCTCATGAGAAAGCAGATTCGCCACCATGAATGACACCAGCAACACTGACCACACACTGCCGTCCCATTTTATTCGCAGCATGATTGAGCATGATCTGGCATCGGGCAAGCATGGCGGTCGGGTGCAAACCCGTTTTCCACCTGAGCCTAACGGGTTTTTACATATAGGACATGCCAAGTCAATCTGCCTGAATTTCGGACTTGCCGAGCAATACCATGGCGCCTGCAATATGCGCTTTGACGACACCAATCCTGAAAAAGAGAGTCAGGAGTTTATTGATGCCATACAGGCTGATGTTAACTGGCTGGGTTTTAAGTGGCACGGTGAGGTACGTTATACATCCGCTTATTTTCAGCAGTTGTTTGATTTTGCCCTGCAGTTGATACGTGCTGGCAAGGCATATGTGTGCAGCCTGACACCTGAGCAGGCCCGAGAATACCGGGGTAGTCTCACAGAGCCTGGCAGCAACAGTCCCGATCGCGAGCGTAGTTTCGAGGACAACCTCGAGCTGTTCCTGCGTATGCAGAAGGGCGAATTTTCAGACGGCCAGTACAGTTTGCGTGCAAAAATTGACATGTCTTCACCCAACATCAATATGCGCGACCCGATCATCTACCGGATTCGTAACATCGATCACCATCAGACAGGTAATTACTGGAAAGTGTATCCCATGTATGACTATGCTCATTGCATCTCCGATGCGCTTGAGCATGTCACACACTCATTGTGCACGCTTGAGTTTGAGGATCACCGACCTCTGTATGACTGGTTGTTGCATAATCTGTCACTTGATTCACTTAAAAATGCATGTCTGGAACTTGGGAATCTGCCAGACGATGTCCGCTATGTTTTGCCAGAACAGACTGAATTTGCGCGACTGAACATCAATTACAACGTGATGAGCAAGCGCAAACTCAAGGAACTGGTAGAGCTGGGGCTGGTAGGCGGCTGGGATGATCCGCGTATGCCTACCTTGTCGGGCTTGCGCCGACGCGGTTTTACGCCGGCATCAATTCGTCGGTTCTGCGAGATTATCGGTATGAGTCGCAGTGAAAGTATTGTGGATATCGGCATGCTCGAACACTGTATTCGTGAAGATCTGGATGAGAATTCAGCTCGGGCAATGTGTGTGTTACGCCCCCTGAAGGTCACGCTGATCAATTTCACTGATCAACAGGCGCAAACTCTGCACTTGCCACGGCATCCAAAAAAGGACATCGGTGAGCGGCAAATGACCTTTGGACGCACGTTGTATATTGATCAGACAGATTTTGAGGATATCCCGCCGCCTGGCTACAAGCGCTTGAGCCCGGGTGAGGAGGTCCGCCTCAGAGGCGCCTATGTGATCAAGTGCGAAGATGTGGTCCGCAATAGCGAAGGCAAGGTGGTTGAGTTGCTTTGCTCACTGGATCCGTCAACACTGGGTCAGAATCCGCAAGGGCGCAAAGTCAAGGGTGTTATCCACTGGGTGCCGGAGCAGGGTGCGCTGCGCGCTGAAGTCAGAATATATGACAGACTGTTCAATAACTCCAATCCGGATGACAAACTGTTAGGTGACTTCAAAAACAGTTTAAACCCTGATTCCCTGCTGGTACTGACAGATTGCCTGGTAGAGCCTTCTCTGGCATCTGCGGTTGCAGAAGAGAGTTTTCAGTTTGAAAGGGAAGGCTATTTTTGTGTGGATCGGTATGACTCTCGCCCCAACGCGCTGGTGTTCAACCGTACAGTAAGCCTTCGTGACTCATGGACAAAAACTAACGCATGAATACCAGCGCCTTAAAAATACACAATTCATTGACGCGGCAGAAGGAAACATTCGTTTCCATAGACCCCGGCAAAGTCCGCATGTATGTGTGCGGACTGACCACTTATGACTACAGTCATATCGGTCATGCTCGCATGTTTGTTGCCTTTGATGTGGTAGTACGCTACCTGCGATTTATCGGTTATCAGGTTACCTATGTGCGCAACATTACAGATATCGATGACAAGATTCTGCGACGAGCGTCAGAGACGGGTGAGTACTTTGAGGACCTGACGGCGCGTTTTATCAAAGCGACCCGAGAAGATGAAGAAGCTTTGTTTGTATTACAGCCCGACAGCGAGCCGAGGGCAACCGCACACATTTCCGAAATCATTGCGATGATTGAAAAGCTGATCTCCGGGGATTTTGCTTATCGTGCCGAAAATAGTGATGTGTATTACGCAGTCCGACAGTTTGAGCACTACGGCAAACTGTCCAATACCAATCTGGACGAATTGCTGGCGGGTGCCCGTATCGAAATCGGTGAGCTCAAGCGCGATCCGCGCGATTTTGCGCTCTGGAAAGCCGCCAGCGATGAAGAAGTAGGCTGGGATTCACCCTGGGGCTACGGCCGGCCAGGCTGGCACATTGAGTGTTCTGCGATGTCTACCATCTGCCTTGGGGATTCGTTTGATATCCACGGTGGTGGTTCGGATCTGATGTTTCCCCATCATGAGAACGAAATCGCCCAGACTGAGGCTGCGACTGGCAAAACCTTTGCGCGTTACTGGATGCATAATGGCCCTGTACGCGTGGATAACGAAAAAATGTCCAAGTCATTGGGCAATTTTTTCACTGTCAGAGAAGTGTTGGCAAAGTATCCGGCCGAAGTTGTGCGTTATCTGCTGGTTGCCAGTCATTACCGCAGTCCGATCAATTACTCCGATCAGGGGTTGGATCAGGCCGCCTCTGCACTGGAGCGTTTGTATCTGGCGGTGCGTGGCACGGCAGCCAATACCGCTAAAGAGCTGGTGAACAGTCGGTATGAGCGCGCTTTCAGGCTAGCGATGGACGATGACTTTAATACCGCTGAGGCCATCGGCGTGTTATTCGATCTCGCCAGGGATCTGAATAAAGCCAAAGAAGGGGATCACGAGCAAGCCGGTCAGCTTGCACGTTTGTTATTGAAGCTGGCCGGTGTGCTAGGCATTTTGCAAGGCGATGCTGATGTGTTTCTGAAAAGAGGTGCGCATCAGGTTGATGCAAAACTGGTCGATTCTTTGATCGCACAACGAAAACAGGCACGCGCAGACAAGAATTGGGCCTTGGCCGACCAGATTCGCGATCAGCTCAATGGCATGAAGGTTGTGATAGAGGATGGTGTCGACGGTAGTCAGTGGCGCATAGAACGCTGATACCAGGGCAATGCAGAGGGTGTTGAAAAGTGCTTCTTATCGCAAGCCAGTCATTGACGCAGTTGCCTTGCGTGAGTATGATGCCGACCTCGCGATTAAGACGTCATTAATCACGACGAATTCGGGGTATAGCGCAGTCTGGTAGCGCGCCTGCTTTGGGTGCAGGATGTCGGGAGTTCGAATCTCTCTACCCCGACCAATTCGTTGGTCTTGTCGTGCAATAGTTGGACAGCAACAGGTTAATGGTGGTCGTAGCTCAGTTGGTAGAGTCCCGGACTGTGACTCCGGTTGTCGTGGGTTCGAGCCCCATCGGCCACCCCATTTTTAACGCCAGACCGGTCAGTGCAATGTGCTGCGCCCGTAGCTCAATCGGATAGAGCACCGGCCTTCTAAGCCGGGGGTTGCAGGTTCGATTCCTGCCGGGCGCGCCAATAAATTATATAAATCAATATTTTGCATAAAATATAAATTTGGCGAACCGAGAAAATTATTAATCTTGGGCCCCATGTGGCCAATTTGTGGCCATTATTTGTTTGATAGGCACTCCCTTGAGCGACCCCGTTAAATTGCAGCCAAATCAGCCCTTGATGAATTGCACGCCAAATTGACCCACCTGTGGTGATTTTTGCATCGAAAAGTTAACCCACTGCCTGTTACTGCTTTAGCTGGCTTTCTGGTGATTTGGGTGGTCAAAGTTAAATACAATTACTGGGTAAAATATCTATGTAATTCAATAAACTGAAGCCATTGGCCAATTTGTGACCGAAGGCAAGCGCAACACGTACTCCTCAAACATGACGTACCGGCAGACCATCAATGGCGCGATTGTGGAGTACCCTCTGTCTACTGGGGAAATCGTTCGGATGACCCCCACACGGCAGAAGGAGTTTGAGAAATTTATTGGGAACGAAAAAAATGAGATAATCCCCAAGGGGTTCTTGGTATCAAAGTCCAAAGACAAGCCTTGGTTTGAACAGCCCGGCGTAGACAGGAGAAAGCTCGATGAAACCGCAAGACAATTTGAAAACGCAAACCCCGACGGAAGTCTTAGATCGGGCGATGCTGGGAATATTGAAGGTGGGAGCTCCGTTTCTGAGCGACGCGCCCAGTTCCTCAACAACTTCCGCAGAGACCGGCTTAACGTCTCGACCGCAAAGTCAAAGCTTTCGGGACGAGTTGATAGAAGAGATATTATCAGAGAAGCAGGGCCTTACGAGAGAGGAATTGGATCAGGGGATGCGGGAGATGGGCTTTTAACATTAACACCTAGCGCTGATGCTTTAGGGCGGTATCAAGCTGCTGGCTTAAATTTGCCACCTATTAGAGAAGTACCAGCGCAACAATCAGCTGCTCAATACAATGCTGAAATGACAGCTGCAATGTCTGGTCATAAATTTGGTGCCCAAGTTGAGATAAAATCGCCAGAGGAACTGGCTCAGGCGCGCCTGTTTAGGACTGAAGACGGCAGTGGATTTGCCATTAAGCCAGACGGCGACATTGTTGCTGTGTTTGCTGGTAAAAATGCACAAGGCGGAAGCGGTTATTCAATGCTTCAGGCTGCCGTTCAAGCAGGCGGGCGCAAGCTTGACGCATTCGACACTTATTTGCCAAAAATTTATGAGACAGCGGGCTTTCGTCCGGTAGCCCGCCTGCCTTGGAACGATGAGTACGCACCTCCCGGGTGGAACAAAGAAACCTTTGCAAAATACAACAACGGCGAGCCAGACGTAGTATTTTTTGTTTACGACCCAGAATACTTTGGGGGAGCGCGCAATGTTCCTGTCGTCTCTGAATATGACCAAGCTGTGGCCCTTCAGGATCAAGCATTAAGGCAGTTATCCGCCCAGCCTCAAGGTTTTGCAAAAGGCGGCTCAGTCACCTCCTCGCGCCGCATGCTGGATAACCTTATCGGAAAAAAGTTTGAAGGCCAGCGCGTTGATGCGACTGGCCTGCAAGGCTTTGCCAATGGCGGAGAGGCGGATGCGGAGTTGCTGCGGCGGCAGTTAGAGAGCATCGACAACACCCCCAGCACTCGAACTCCTGAAAGGGCGTCTACGTCTGAGCAGGCCGAAAGCCGCAGCATGTTGGACCGCCTGAAGCGGTTCACCTCCTTGGACCAGCCGCAGGACATGAGCCTTGGTGAGACAGCGGCGGACATTGGCATGGGCTTTTTGCCTGTTGTCGGTACGGCGCAGGGTGCTCGGGACTTCGAGCGAGCGCGGCGTGAAGGCGACAGGCTGGGCATGGGGCTCAGTGCCGCGAGCATGATTCCGGTGGCCGGCGGTGCTATTCGCGCGGCGCGTAAGGCAGCGAGGGGTGTTGCCGAGGGTCTGGAAGGTGCAGCAAGGGGCAGCGCCGTGGAGCAACTAGTCGATGCGGCGAAAAGAGATGACCTCGCAGACATCAAATGGCCCGAAAGCGGTCAAGCGCCGTTGATTCTCATGCACAACACCTACGCAAAAGAGCCAATAAATATTAAGGCTCGCTACGGTCGTCCAAGCCAGTCTGACGCTAATTTTGATGGGATTTTCGCCGGGCCAAACGGCGGTATGTACGGCGACCAGCTTCACGCAGTGGTTTTAGACCCCGATAAAATCCTTGACCATTATACCTTCATCTATGACGTGCCGTTTGAGAGTTATGCTGCTGCGGTAAAAAAAGAACACCCCAGATGGACTGATGAACAAATAGAGAGGGCATGGGACTATGTTTCCGAAGATAAGAACACCTTTAATCAGCCAGATGAAGATTGGGCAGATTTGTTTGGGAGTAATCCCGGCTACGCGGGATGGGCTGCACAAGGATTGCGCGGGGCTGTAGCTAGGAATCTTGGGTATGAAGCAGTTCACATGATTGATGAAACAGGAATATCCACACAAGTTTTGTCCGGCGCAAACAAAACTATCGTGAAGCGCCCCAATGAAACATTCGGTGAATTAGAAGACCGCATCTGGAACCGTTGGAAAGAACTCGCGCAAGAAAGCAACTCCATCGTTGCCAAAAAAGACGGCGGCGAAGTCACTTCTTCGCGCCGGATGCTTGAGCGCTTATCTAGCGTTGCACGCGGTGAATCGCCCCGGGTTTCCTGGAGGCTCCTAACTCTGAGAGAATGGAGTCATGAGCAAACCAAAGTCAAACCGATTTTCCCCTGAAGTCCGCGAGCGCGCCGTACGTATGGTGCTGGAGCATCGCGGTGAGTATCCGTCTCTGTGGGCTGCAATCGAGTCGATTGCCCCCAAAATTGGCTGTGTGCCGCAGACCCTGAACGACTGGGTGCGCAAACATCAGGTTGATGCCGGTGAGCGCCCCGGTGTCACCAGCGGCGAACAGCAACGCATCAAGGATCTTGAGCGCGAGGTTAAAGAGCTGCGCAAGGCCAATGAGATTCTCAAGCTGGCCAGCGCGTTTTTCGCACAGGCGGAGCTCGACCGCCGATTCAAGTCCTGAGAGAGTTTGTTGACCGTCACCGCGACACCTATGGGGTCGAGCCGATTTGCAAGGTGTTGCAGATTGCCCCATCGGGTTACCGGCACTATGCCGCGTGTCAGCGCAGCCCACAGCTGCGCTGTGCCAGGGCCACACGTGACGAGCAGCTGATGATTGATATTCACCGTGTGTGGCTGGCTAATTTCCAGGTGTATGGCGCTGACAAACTGTGGCGTCAGCTCAACCGCGAGGGCATCACAGTGGCGCGCTGCACGGTGGAAAGGTTGATGAAAGTCATGGGCATACAAGGCGCTCGGCGCGGTAAAGTTGTGCGCACCACGATTGCCGATCAGAACGCAGCCTGTCCTCTGGATCGGGTGCACCGACAATTTAATGCCGACAGACCTAACCAGCTGTGGGTGTCAGATTTTACGTATGTCTCGACCTGGCAAGGCTGGATCTATGTGGCGTTTGTGATTGATGTATTTGCACGTTACATCGTCGGCTGGCGAGTCAGCACCAGCATGCGCACAGACTTCGTACTGGACGCATTGGAGCAGGCCTTGTATGCGCGTCAGCCAACCGATGCGCTGATTCATCACAGTGACCGCGGCTCGCAGTACGTCTCGATCCGTTACACCGAGCACCTGGCTGAAGCAGGCATTGAACCATCGGTTGGTAGTCGCGGTGACAGCTATGACAATGCACTGGCGGAAACGATCAATGGTTTGTACAAAACCGAGTTGATCCACCGACGGGCACCGTGGAAAAGCCGTGAAGCAGTGGAACTGGCAACGCTGGAATGGGTGACCTGGTTCAATCAACACCGGCTGCTGGAAAGCATCGGGTACATACCTCCGGCAGAAGCTGAGGCAAACTACTACCGCCAACTGAGTGAACCAATGGCTCAGGCGGCATAACTTAAACCAAATGGCCTCCACGAAACCCGGGGCGATTCACGGCGCCAATCAGGCTTTTTACGAGAACATATCCAAGCCAGCCGTTGGCGCTGCCGTTGACATGACACTGGGCCTTGGTGACCTTGCTCAGATGGGTGCGCGGTACTTGGGCAACAGGGCTGGGTTCGATGCTGGTGAGTTTACACCAGCAGCTCCGCGTGTGCGCGAAGCACTGGGCGTTGAGGGCTACGACCCATATGCGCTGGGCAGTATTGCTACACAGGTTTTGCCCTTTGCAGCAGCAGGTCGAACCGCAGTGTCAGCACCAACGGTTGCCAGACAGTTCGACACAATGTTCCCCAACCTTGGCCGTGAAAGTGGTGCCTATGTGGGCGGCGAGACAGCCGCCGCGACTGCGCGCGAGGTCATGCCGGGATCAACAGCAGCTGAGCTGCTGGCTGGAGTTGCGGGCGGAATGGGTGGGGGTTTTGGAGGCAGTGCGCTGGACGCTCCTACGATGAGCAGGATTGATGCACCTACTGGCGATGAGCCGCCGGCTGGGTCGGCTGCTTCTATGTTGGATGAGGGGGCTGGTCCGGATCTCGTTGTGGTTAATCCAGATGCTAAGGGCCATGCTTTGCCATCTTTGTTATTGGTTGAGGGGACAGGGGAAAAAGCAGTCAATCCAGTTACGCAGGAATTTACTCCTCAAAATAAAGCACAGAACTTTGTAAACATTGATGCAGTAGAGGCTCAGAATCCAGCGGCTTTAATGTCTCGTGAAAACTGGCTTAAAGCGGAAGAACAGGCTTTTGGTGGCGATTACTTGCCAGCGCCTCCGGAAACAGCAATTAAGTATGCTCAAGAACCAGAAACGCTTGCAGCAACGCTGGGCAGATTAAGTCCAGACATGAAAAAAAGCGTTGATGAGGGCTTATCTTACGTTTCCGAGATAAAGAATTTATACAATTCTAGGATAGCTCCGCCAGCCATGACTGGCAGACTTTTTTTGTGGGGAATTTTGTCTCGTGGTGTTGGTCCAGCGCCACAAGAAGGCGCATTTCTTGATTTGCTGAATAATGCCACCCCGTTTATTGATAAGGCGGTGAAAGGTCAGTTTACAGAAGCGGACATTGATGCGTGGAAGCAGATGGTGAAGAGATCCCTTCCAGAGGGCTCACCCGGAAAGTCGTCTACGATGAATTCAAATGCGGCTGGCAATCTGCTGTACCAATTGGGACGAAGCATTGATGGCAACCCACCCCCCGTAATTAAGCTGCACGAAATCTTATCAGATCCGCTTCGCACGGGGCGCGAGTTCCGAAGAGAATTTTTTAAACTTACTCAAAGCCCCGGAATTGATAACAAGGTCGTATCATTTATTGGTCTGGCGGCAGGCAAGCCTGATATGCTTGTGATGGACAGGATTCAGTCTCGTAACCTTTGGGACGATGGTCGGTATGGCGGCAAAAATATCTATGATGGCATTAACAAAGGCGGTTTGAACGGTATTTTAGGCGGGCCGCGTGGCGTTATGGTAACAGAGATGATGGAAGATGGTCTTTCTGATTCTGTCCAAAGAGCTTACGCAATGATCGGCAGGCCAGAGGACGCCAGCCTATCTAGAATGCACTGGGAAACTTGGCTTATTGGTAGTAGTAAGCCAGTTTCACATAGCACTTTGCAGGCAGTCAGAAGCGGAGAGGCTATTGGTCAATCTGTGACCGAAGGCAAGCGCAACACGTACTCCTCAAACATGACGTACCGGCAGACCATCAATGGCCCGATTGTGGAGTACCCTCTGTCTACTGGGGAAATCGTTCGGATGACCCCCACACGGCAGAAGGAGTTTGAGAAATTTATTGGGAACGAAAAAATGAGATAATCCCCAAAGCTGCGATATCCAGTATGGAGCAAGGCGCCTTCAAAAACGATGCCGAATGGCTGTGTTTCAGTTCGCAGGCTCTGCGGGGCTTGGTTAAAACACAAAATAACCATAAATCAGCCTGTTACGGAAAACATCACACATTTGCCGATCGGTTGGCTAAACTGGCTGGGCGCCGACGTAAAAATCATACAGTTGTTGCACCGGAGGCTTATAACGTGATCATTGATAAAAACGGCCAACCCGTTCGGCTGGACTCCACCATCACCGTGAGGGGCACTGACTACACGGTGATGGACATCGATGGCGATGTGATCATTGCATCAGCCAAGGGCAATGGTGTTCAGCGCCGCTTCAACATCGCCACGCTGGGGATGACCAACAGCGACTGTGCGCAGGATAAGCGGGGCAAGCTGGTGGATGCGCGCATCAAGCTGCGCGATTACTGGGAGTCCTGACAGCTTATGCTTGTTATGGGTAATGTCAGGTAATTTATAGTAATCGTGCACGTCTCTGAGCACTTCAATGTAAAGCCAAGGGCTAAGTTATGAGTTTCCGTTTCTGGCGCCGCATCCGCATCGCACCCGGGCTCACCCTGAATCTCTCCAAGTCCGGTGCCTCGCTGTCACTGGGTCCGCGTGGTGCCAAATACACCATCAGTCCCCATGGCAATCGTGTGACCGCAGGGTTGCCCGGAACGGGCTTGTTCTACACGGTGCATGACCGCTCACCCAGACACATCAGCAATGCCCAGGCGGCACCGGCACAACGCGCCGGTCTGAACCCGGGTTTTTTTAAACGTCTGTTTGTAGCGCCAGAAGAGCTCCGTTTTATTGAGGCCGTCAAGGCAGTAAACGCAGGCGATAACGCAGCAGCCTTACGTTTGTTTGAGCAGTGTGCAGAGATAGCTGATGCGGCCTGGATGGCGGGTATGCTGAGCCTGCAGAGCGATCAGACAGACCGGGCGCGCGCGCATTTTACATCTGCGCTGGCCAGGATGGACAAGCTGGGCGGTATGACCGACAAATATGGCCTGAGCGCACGAGCGAAACTGCCGGTCACGCCCGATATTGATGCGCATGTGGGTGCGGACGAAAAAGGCATCCGACTGGTTCTTGCAGAGATCGCGCAGCATGCAGGGCAGGTGCCGGAGGCGATGCAGCACCTCAATCGCCTGCTTGAGCTCGATCCAGACGATGTGGTGGTGCAAGTGGCCTTTGCTGAGCTTGTGCTGGACGACCCACAAAACAGAGTGTTGTTAGAGCGGGTCGCGCACTGGAGCGGTGGCAATGGCAATCAAACTCCGGTGCACACCGCTGCGCTGTATTACCGGGGGAGGGCGCTGGCACTGATCGGGCAGCCGGAGGCGGCGATAGAGTTGCTGACACTGGCGAATCGGCGGCACAAGGACCGCGCTGTGTCCTTGATGCTACAGATCCGTTACCACAGGGCAATACTGTATGAGCAGGTAGGCCGGCGCGCCGATGCAAGGCGAGAGTTTGAACGATTGTCCGCATTGGATCCGGATTTTGCAGGCAGATCCAGGCATTGAATTCAGGTAACTGCTGTTTGGGCCACTAAAATGTATCCAAAGAGCGTTCTTTAGCCACATATAAATTCGGCTGTTGCACTCGGGGCGAAGGCTCGCGCTACCAGTCCCCCGCCGGGTGCAACTGGACATGATCAACCGGGCAAATGGGCGGACCGAATTCCAGAAACTTCTTCAGCATGGGTACCCGATACCCGCATTTGGGGCAGTGTGCCGAGGGCCGCTCTCTGGCAGGCCGCGATGAGGTTTTGCTCAGAAGTCGTTTGTGGGGGTAGTGGCCCAGGGACTCAGCCATCTGCTGGACCTTTTTTGACAATTCCTCACCCGGATGGGCGTGGATCATTTTACCGGTCAGGCCGATGTGGGTTGCGATCTGTTTAAACGCTTTGCCGTGTCCGCTTTTACAGTCGTCCACGGCATGCACGAGCTCGTGAAAGATCACGCCCAGTACCTCTTGGGGATCGTCCAGCACAGGGCTGATAAAAATCTGGTTTAGCCCGCCCGTGCACAGCCGCGTGGGCCAGCACTCCCCCACGCGGTGGCTGCGACTGCCAGTGCTGGGAAAACCGCAGGAGATCAGCAGTTCTGGCACTGCATAGCCCAAGGCCTGAAATTCCTGTGCTGCCAGCTGCACGGCGTTGTCGAGCCAGCGCTGGCGAGTGATTCGATTGCTTGCTGTCATACGGTTTAACCACTGGCGTGTGAGTTGGATTGATGGGGATCAAACTAAATCACAGTAACGCGACAAACCGCGTCGTTTTCAGCGAGTATCAGTAACTTTTTGGGTTGTGTTGATGTTTCTTGAAAGGTAGTCTCCAAACAAAAGCTTATGGCAAAACAACAAGGGAAAAAATAAGCGGCCAGCTTCGCCGTCTATCAGGATCAGTTTACTCATGAAAAGCAGCCGCGATAGCATGGAGACCGTCCACCTGACCATCGAGTTGCTGCGCCGCATTCCTAGAGACAGCAAGATCACTGCGCCGGAGTTGCAGCGCCAGCTGGCGGCTGCCGGTTATGAGCGTGATCTGCGCAGCATACAGCGGCATTTGCGGCAGATTACCGAGCACTTTGATGTGGAGTGCGACGATCGCGGCAAACCGTTTGGTTACCGCTGGAAGGAAAAAGCCAAGGGACTGTCGCTGCCGGGCATGAATCAGCAGGAGTCCCTGCTGCTGGCGCTGGCAGAGCAACACCTGCGGCATCTGCTGCCGTCGCGGCTGATGTCGTCGATGGACAGCTTCTTTCGCCAGGCGCGCAGCAATCTGCAGCATCCCGGCAAAACCACGCTGGAGAAGCAGTGGCTCAAAAAGGTCAGAGTGGTCAGCACCAATCAGCCGCTGCTGGCGCCGGATGTCGATGACAACATTTTTCAACAGATCAGTAATGCCCTGTATCACAATCTCTGGCTGAACATTGTCTACCGCAATGCCAGTGGCAAGGAAACCGAGGCGCGCGTCATGCCGCTGGGTCTGGCGCAGCAGGGCGTGCATCTGTACCTGGTGTGCCGGTTTGAAGGTTATGACAATGAACGAAGTCTGGCGCTGCACCGGTTTGTCCGCGCAGAGAGCAGTTCACTGAGCTTTAGCCGACCGGCCGACTTCAATCTGGCGCAATATGACAACGATGGCCGCTTTGGTTTTGGTGACGGTCAGCGAGTGAAAATCAGTTTCTGTATCAGCAAGGTGGCGGGTTTTCATCTGACCGAAGCGCCACTGGCGGCGGATCAGTCGGTGGAGGAGTTTGAGGATCACTACCGGATCGAGGCGACGGTGGTGGATAGTGCGATGTTGGAGAGGTGGTTGTTGGGGTTTGGGGGGGATGTTTGGGGGGGGGTGAAAATACCAGACAGACCCATTAATTCTGAGGTTATGATAGGAGGTAGTGCTGTTGGTTAGCTACCAAACACTGAAAACCCGCCAACGCGCCGAGCGCGCCAACTACCCCGAGCATCTTAGCCTCCGGGTTCACCGGGCATTGAGTTGGTTAAATCGTGCTGAACAATGCGACGACGATGACGGCCGTTTTATCTTTTTGTGGATCGCATTTAATGCGGCGTATGCAAAAGAAACCGGAGAAGATAGAACCCCTGATGGACTATTGTTTAGTGAATTTTTGGCTCAACTTGTAAAACTGGATACCGCCAATCAGCTTTATTCTATTGTGTGGGATCAATATACGGGGCCTATAAGAGTGCTGCTCAACAACCAATTCGTATTTCAGCCATATTGGGATTACCAGAACGGACATGCAGGTTCCGAGAATTGGGAGGCAAGATTTTCAAATGCAATAATAGCCTCAAACTCTGCACTTTCCCGACAGGACACCGTAAAAGTGCTGAGCATCTTATTTAGCCGTTTGTACACGTTGCGAAATCA
>Ga0169931_10000968_pt1 | contig 47596 bp, 41 predicted proteins | sample Kivu_15m_20L_FD_129675 | JGI IMG/M metagenome (GOLD analysis project Ga0169931, IMG submission 129675) | Freshwater microbial communities from Lake Kivu, Western Province, Rwanda to study Microbial Dark Matter (Phase II) - Kivu_15m_20L... | ecosystem: Environmental > Aquatic > Freshwater > Lake...
AGGCAACGCTTCGAAGTCCAAGCCTTCCAGCCAAGATGACAAAAAAGCCAAGTCGCCGAAAGAGTCCGATTCGGGGCCCTCGGGAACCGGCGTGGTCGTCTCACGCGGCAACGATTGGACCCGGCAGAATATTCGCGGAACTGCGGTGGAGCGAACGATTCGAATTCGCTGCCAAGAAGATCGCTGGGTTTTGCAGCCTGAGCCTGGTCAGCAGGGAACCAAGACGATCTTTTTGCGCAAGGGCCTGGCGCAAGCCCGCACGGACCTGTCCAAAGCTCTGCAAGGTCGAGTTGATAGCTGGGGAATGGCTTTAGCGGGTGGTTATTGGAAGCCCAAAATTGTAGTTACGATCGATCCGAATGCCCAACATCGCTATGAGCAATTGCAGCGAGTGCTTCAAGGTAGCGGAATCGATGTGATTCAAGAGGAGGTCCAAAATGGCCAACCGACGCGATGATGGTCTAGCCATAGGTGACGATTCCTTCTTGGATACCATCGCCAATCTGGTGGGAGTATTGATTATTCTGGTTGTTATCATGGGAACTAAAACTCAGCATGCGGCCAAAGAGCATGGAGAGAAATTGCGGCAGCAAGCTGCCGCCAAAATTGAGAAACCAGCAACAACCATGGTCTCGATTCGCAAGAGTGTTGCTGAGCAAGAACAGCGACTGGCCAGACAAGACCTAGAGCTGAAGTATCGCAAAGAAGAACGACTTGCGCTCTTGCGAAAAATCACTCTTCTCGAAGAAGAGCTAAAGACAAAGCTAGAACAATCCAGTGAGGATGTGCGGCTGCGTGTTGAGCATGAAAGCCAAATGGCCAAATTGGAAAAGCAACTGGAAGATCTCAAGAATGCTCAGTCGCAGGGGACCGAGGAGGAAGAAGCTCCGATCGCTTTGCAGCATCTTCCGACGCCCATGGCCAAAACGGTGTTTGGTCAAGAGATGCATTTGAGAATGGCCGAGGGACGGGTTTCGGTGATTCCTTGGGACCGACTGGTCGAACAACTCAAACAGACCGCTCCACTGGCGGCTCGTCGTGGTATCAATCGAAATGTCATCGAAGATTCCTTGGGGCCGATGGAAGGTTATTTGATGAAGTTCCGTTTGGTGAACTCCAAGGGTATGGTGCAAGCGGGTGGTCGAGTCGGTATGGGATCGATCGTCGAATTGGAACGATTTGAACTCGAGGTCGTGGAGCCCAATATGGGCGAATCGATACAGGCGGCCTTAGCCCCGGGGAGTCGACTACGCATCGAGTTGGCGGGACGTCAGCCTCGAGAAACGGTGATTACAGTCTGGGTGTACCCAGACAGTTTTGAAGAGTTTCGCTTATTGAAAGAAGCGCTCTTTGAAGAGGGGTTCCTTACGGCCGCTCGGCCCCTGCCCGATGGAATCTTGATCGGCGCGTCGCCGCGCGGATCGAGAAGCACCGCTCAATAAAACCCGCTCAATAAAACCCGCTTCGCGAATCGATGTTTGGCTCGCTGGCCGTCTTGCCCGGTCCAGTTCTTTGCATGCTCAGTCAGCTATCGTTGCTTGGCTAGTCGACGGAGCACTTCGATACCTCGATCGATGGTTTCATCGGGGGCTGCATAAGAAACACGAAAGTGCGTGTCGCGCCGGCTAAAGATATTGCCGGGAATAATGAGCAATTCATTATCGATCGCGCATTGCACGAATTCACTACCTGTTCCCCAAGGAGCTTTTGGGAACACATAGAAGGCACCTTCCGGTATGGCAATCTCATAAAGATCCTGTATGCCATGAATGAAACGATCGCGTTTGGCTCGATAGCTCTGGCGATAGGCAGACATATCCACATCCATGGCGGCAATACCGGCCCACTGCACGGGTTGCGGGGCGCACACAAACGAATACTGCTGCAACTTGATCATCGTTTGAATCACGGCGGTCGGACCATGTACAAATCCCAATCGCCAGCCCGTCATCGCGTGGCTCTTGGAGAATCCATCGATCACGATTGTGTCCGCATTGAAGTCGGCCGGTGTGGGTAGCGATGCCGAATAACAAAACTCGCTATAGATCTCATCTGAGATCAATGCGATTTGCCTGTCAGCGGCTAGTTGAGCGAGTTGTTTGACCTCGTCTTCCGTTGCGACAACACCGGTGGGATTGCCAGGGCTGTTCAGTAGGATCAGCTTGGTACGCGGTGTGATAGCCGCTTCGACCTGTTTGATATCGATACGAAAATTGGGATAGGTGTCGAGGATTACAGGCACGCCACCGACCAATTTGACCAGCGGTGGATACATCACAAAGTACGGATCGAACAGAATGACTTCATCACCAGGATTGACCAGCGACAGCATCGACAACACCAACCCACCACTTGTACCCGATGTGACAATAATGGAGCGATCGGAATGTCCAAATCTTTTGTCGACTCGTTGCTGAAGTTTTTCACGCAGCGGCGCGATACCCTGGGTTAACGAGTAAGCATTCTTCCCCTGCTCTATCGCAGCGATACATGCTTTTTTGACAGGTTCTGGAACATCGAAGTCCGGTTGACCGATCGATAGATTGATCGGATTTTTCATTTTCGCAGCGAGCTCGAAGACTTTACGAATACCGCTGCTATCGAACGACGAACAACGATCAGCAATCCAAGTTGCACTCGCGCTCATTGGAGTCCCTAAATACTAAACAGGTTAAATTTTAGCCCCGACCCCTCGGGTCAATGCCATAAAAGCAGATTCGAGATTGATTTCTTCTTCACCAAAGTGTTTGAAAAACAATTTGGCTTCGATCAGCGAGACGGCAATGCTACTGTAATCGGCAACATTTTCTTTTAAGGTCACGCGGATTTTGCTAGGAAGTATCTCCAGTTGATCGACCAGATTGTGTTGTTCCAAGTGTTTCGAGAATGTTTGCATCATTTGGGGATCGACTGGTTCGATCAGCAGGATCATTTGTGGTCGCACTTTACGCAAGACTTCTTCGACCGTCGCGCATTCCTGCATTTGGCCGCGATCAATAATTCCAACCTTGTTACAAACGTCTGCCAATTCGGGGAGAATATGGCTGGATACCACGATCGTTTTGCCGAGGGCTCCCAGCTTTCGCAACATCGCTCGCATTTCGATACGGGCGCGTGGATCCAAACCGGATAGCGGTTCGTCCAGCAGCAAGACCTGGGGGTCATGGAGCATCACCCGCGCCAGACCAAGTCGTTGCGTTTGCCCTCGGCTAAGGGTGTTCGCATAAGCGTCTCGTTTGAAATCCAAGTCAACAATTTCCAACATTTCATCACAGCGTTTTCGCCGCGCGGGGCCATTGATTTTGTAGGCGGCAGCAAAGAACTCCAGGTATTCGATGACCGTCATATCATCGTAGACACCAAAAAAGTCGGGCATAAAACCGACCAGTCGCCGTATTTCTTTAGGATTGGTGTAGATTGAATAGTCGCAGACATAGGCTTCACCATAAGTCGGGGTCAGCAAGGTTGCGACGATGCGCATGGTGGTCGTTTTGCCGGCGCCGTTCGGGCCTATGAAGCCGAACAGATCTCCCTTTTTGAGGTCGAGATCAATGCCGCGAATCGCGTACATGTCACCGTACTTCTTGGTCAGATTGACTGTTCGGATCACGTTAAGCTCGCTATCTCTAGATCGATTCGCAAATGCGATGGATTGCGGACAAGGGTAAAGAGGTTAATTTTTTCACGGCCTTAGTTCGACCGCCCAATCGGTAAGATACAGCGGATAAATGTACTGGCTTGCGGTCGGAAACTATTCTCACCTGCTGGGGACGATATCTGGACCTGGGAAGCACTCTGCGGTAAACGCGCCAACAAAATGGCGCAATCCAAACTCAATAGATCACTCATGTCTAGAGAAGGCTCAAAGCGATGTTGCAACCGAGTATACTTTTCACCTCCGGCAGCTTCATAAAAGAAGATCATATCCATCAGTAAACCGATGGAGTTTCTGTCGGCGGGATCCCAGGGCGCAGTGACATCTTTCCCATCGCGGGCAACGCGCCGCGTCAAACGACGCTCCAAATCTTTGGGCGTGGAGAGAATAGTAAAACTCTCGCTCGCACCGGGCTTCATTCGCGGCGGAAGAGCATAAACTAAGTTGCGATAAATGACGACAGCATCTAGCAAATCAACATCCAGTGCATTGACAAACTCCCCTTGAATCAATCCAGAACCGGTGATCTCTCGCAATTTACCAAAGACAAGCGGCTTGGCTTGTCCGGTCCAATCGACGCGCAGACTTTTGGTCGATCCAGCTGGGAATGGAAGTGTCAGCAGTCTTGCCGCTTCCGAGAACTCCGAGTCGTCCGGCAATGAGCCGGTAATTCGTGCAGCATACGGAGGCATTTGTTCTAGGCTGCGAATTCCAGATTCCAGACCCCCTATCCCTCGCCCTGGCAACGGTTGCCAATCCAGAGAACTCGAAGCAATCTTCCCATCGCCGCCAATCGGTTTCGCATCGGCTGAAAAGTCTAATTGAGCAGGAGCTGAATGATAGGTATGAAACCACATTCGACCTCTTTGAAAACCCGTCGATGCTTCCATATCGATCACCTCGACGCCGCGACTCAATGGGATCTTGGGTCGCCGCTGATCGTACTGTCGAATCATCAGCCAAGAAGAAATCGCGACGACAGCCAGCAAAGAAAACCAAGTCCAGCCGGAGCGATTCAGTCCCTTGATCCAAAGAAAATATTCGACGGGGCCCAGTATGAGCATCAACAAGATCAATAGGATCGCGAGATAGCTAAACGAAATAATCTGGACCTCCGGAAAGATATCCAGACTGGCTCTCAATTGACCGAAGAGATCGTCATAGCCTAGATAAGAATTGCTGCTGGCCGTGGTCGCACCAAGTTCTTGATCGGCCACAACCCACTGATCCTGAAGCAAACGCTGTATCAGCGCCGGTCGATCCTCCCACTGCGATAGAGGAGGTAGATTCAAGTCCGCTGAGAACGTGAGGACCTGTCCCAGTCCAAAACCCGAACGCGTGATGACTTGAATCCGCTGGCGATCAGGCAGCGTTATGGAAAAATCGCTGATACCACGAGTCAATTGAATTATGGGCATCGGTAACGCTTCGAGTCTTTGCTTACTGGTACCGATCATCGATTCGATCGTGGAAGCATTCACGTTCGGAACGATTGTTCGAATGGGACCCGGGAGCAACTCAGCGAGCCACGGAAGTTTGTTGGCCTCGAGCGAATTCTTTCCCAAAGCAACAAAAAATCGCCCACCACCACGCACGAATTCAGTGATCGATTGATGCTTTTTCTCTGAAATCGATTCGACTAAGGAAATATCAGAGGTGGAGAGTGCGATCAGATCGATGCCTTGATAGGCACCAGCATCCTCTGGCAACTCAGACGTTTCTGTTATCGTGCTGGTCGAATACCGCGGAAGCGTCGTTCGCGATTGGAAGCCCGCTTCCAATCCCATTTTCAACTCCCCGATCTCAACAACCCATGGTTGATGCGAGGGAAGAGGAGTCGCAATTTCCGCTGGAAAAAAGGAAAGGATTCGCTTGCCCGCAGAACGACGAATTTCCAACGAATCATCCCGAGACGCTTCAATCCAGATCAAATGCGCTTCCGTATCCCCCCGCCCCGCGCGAAAAATCCACTCAAGTGCAATCTTCTCGTTCGCTGCGAATTGCAAATACTCAGGATAGAAATAACGTACCGGTACGCCATCTCCATCCACAGTTTCGATCGCCAAACAACCTTGTAGATCACGAGTGGCCGAACCATTCAAGCGGATCGACGTTGTAGACCCCACTTTCCATTTACCACCTAGACCAATCGAGACCTCAAACTGTAAGCCGAAATCTTCAAGCGAAGCCGCCGACTTCATCGGCGAAGCCTCAGTCGCAGTTGCAGGCACACTCGGCTGAAAACTAAATGCCATGTTTTGACAAACAAGCCAGCCAACTATCAGGCCGAGCTGGAGACTGAACTTTTGAGCAATCATCGCGATAAAGCTAGAGAGGTGCATGCTCATGCACCTCGACCAGTGGATCATAGTCGCAGTTCCTGTGGAACCAGAGCAATATGAATCAGAACGAGATTCATTCATCCGATGAACAATCTGTCTTGAAGACAAGAGAAGCCAATGCACATTGAGTAGGAAACCGTAGTTAGGGCAATCGCTTCACTTTCAAGTTACGGAAGTAAACCTTGCTGTCCGGATCATGCGCCTGAAGTGCGAAAGTTCCCTCTCCCAAACGACGTTCAAAGTCGGCCGAAAAAGCTTCTTTACCCTCGGGCTCAACGTAGTCGGCGGTCACTTCGCCATTGATCTTGGTGATAACATGCCGCCCTTGAACGATAATCTCTTGAGTATACCACTCGTCGTCTTTGGCCGGTGGTTTGGCGACATCCAATGTTGCATAGAGTCCACCCGATTTCTTGGGATCTTTTTGAGTAATATTCACTTGGCATTCATAGCCGTACTTCGGCCAACCCGAGTCTTGATATCGAGTATGGAAATAAATCCCCGAATTGCTCCCCGGTGTTGTCATCACTTCGGCGCTAAAGTGAAAATTCTTAAATGGTTTGTCGGAGCCCACGTAAAAAAGGTGACTGCGTTTGCCATGACAAACCAAAGCGCCATTTTCAACCTTCCAGCTCTCAGGGCTTTCGTTCACCTTCCAGCCTTCCATACTTTTGCCATCGAATAGATTCTGCCACTCTCCATCTTCTCCCCAAATGACCGTCGAGAAAGAGAGCAGGAAAAACGCAGCAATCGAAAGTAACCAGGAAAGTTTCATAAAAAGACTCCAAAGAATCGAAGAGTTATAGTGGAGAACTCAACTGGTTCTGGAAACATTCGAACCAATGCGACCAGCGGTTTTCCACAGCGGTTGTGTGTCTGCACTAAATGCTGTGTGTCTATCATAAAAAGAAAAAAAGCTGCTCGCCTAGCCATTACGCCCGTCGAGCAGCTTTTGTGGATATCTTTTTAGGCGATTCTGCAAACTATTTGCCGTCTTTATCACCACCAGGCAAAGCACCCGCCTTGATCTTTTCCCCGAACGTCTTGCCATCCTTAGCCTTCATCTCTTCGACTTTCTTGAAGGCTGCTTCAATTTCTTCCTTGCACTTTTCTGGCTCGTCCTTGAAACGTTTGGCTGGGAAGTTTTCCTTCTTCAGTAAATCCTTAAAGGCTTCACCGTATTGGTTGCGAATTTTCTTGTTTTCTCCCTGAACATGGCAAACATTGCACTTGGCTTCCTCGACCAGTTTCTTGAAGTCCGCCTTGCCGTCACCTTCGGTGTATGTCAGCTTGAACTGATCGTTAAAACCCTTAATCGCAAAGGCTGGCGAGGCTCCGCCGACACATGCCACTGCAACCAACAAAACCGCAACCAACCGCTTCATCATTCAAACTCCAGTGTAGGTACAATTGAGAATTCCGCTTAGCGCTTCCCAAAACGGAACGTCTCAAGAGCGGATTCTGATGACTTCAAACCGGACCCAACCGTCCGTCGAGCCTCTTCCAATAATCGCTTGTCTGATCGCGAAATCAATAGCTGTACGTTTTTGACCGGCGAAATTCGCAAAATCCGCAGAGGATGCACCCGTTGGATTTCCCTGCAATTTAGGTAGGTTTCTAAGCTAGGGTACTTATTAGAGTGTAGTTCTTTAGGGTTATCTATGGTGATGTACTTGGAGCCGCCGTGGGATTGGCGGCCGGAGCCAAGCGGGGGAGAAGCGCGAGTTGGAAGCCGGGAACGAACATCGTTCCGCGCTGCAAAAAATTCTCAGGCGTCTGTTTGCTTAACGGGATGCTCATGGAAGGGATGTTAACCCAGCGAATGCTCGTTTCCAGGGCCCGATCCTGAAACCAATCGCTCGTGGCGTTGCCCAATGAATAACGCTGTGAGGATTTGCCTGTAGCCGCTAATTCACAAACGGATTCCACGGAGGCATCATACGCGTTATCTTCTCCGCGGAGCAGCAGCAGTTCGGCGGTTGGCCAATCGGACAGGTCTTTTTGCGAATACTTTACCAGCGGAGTCGATGGTCCGACCACGAAGGAGGAGGCATTGGCTTGACGCACTAAGCAAATCGGTTGTTGGGTCGAAGCGACATCCACTGTTGCCAGACCGCCGCGAGAAATGCATGTCACGCGATCCATGAACAATCGCAGCGTGATCGGACGGGCTTCGCGGCGGCTGCTTCCGCCTAAGCTTAGAACTTTTCCGCTGATCGCGATCAGCCCGTTGCCGAAACGAAATTCGGCTCGCTGACTATCGGGCATGCTCAACCAATCTCCTTCGCCTCGAACAATAAAATTTTCGGCTCGAACTTCGAGAGGATCCACTTCGCGAGGACCGGATGGAGAGGCTATGCCGGATGCAGGATCATTGGCTGTCCCATCCGAAGTGGAGCCGCTGGCTGTTGCAGTCGGGGCCATATTCCCGCTGTTGGCCTCCGAGACCACTTCGATGGCGGTCAATAGATTGCGTTGAAGTGGGTCGTTGAGTGTTACCACACATTGCTCCAGCGTCAGGTTGGCTTTGGAGGCCATGCGAAAGAACACGCCACGACGCATGCTGTCGACCGAAGTCATTCGAAATTCGATGCCGCGAAATACAACCTGATGGCTGCCGATCGAAATGGCTGCCGCCGATTCCACGTCGGTAGTGCTGGCTGTTACAGCAGGGGATTCAACGTTGAAGCTCATAACCGGACTGAAGCCGTCGGCCGCTTCAATGCTCAGTCCGCTGCGTGGAATCGTTAATCCCGACAATCTCAACGTGGACGTTGCCAGAATAATGCGTTTGATGTCCGGGAAATCCTTGGCCTGCAGTAGGGCTTCCTGAAACGAATTAGCTCGAACTTGGTTGGGTTGCAGTGGCATTAGCGGGATTTCTGCGACGACCAAAGAGTCTACATTTTTCAGAACGGGACGATCGTCTCGAGGAATTGTAGCGCCAATGGGAGGTGGGGACGATGGCGAGATGAGGGAGGTGCCCGCAGAGGTTCCCCCATTGCTCGGACCAGGACCATAGCGATCATCGACCATTTTGAACGGAGCTTTTTCAATAGATAAATGGGTCGGTTGGGGTGTGATATTGGCGGGAGAGAGTGCGGGAACAGTCGTTGCAGTCGCAGCGGATCCACCGAGCGGATTTTCGGTCGACATAGATTCGCGGGTCGCGTTGGTCGGAAGCGAAGCGTTTTCAGCGTTAGGTACAATCTTCGCATCGGCCGTTCCGACTCCACTGGCTAATGCGGGAATCTTCGCTTGTTTGTCGACAGGACTGGCTGTCGAATCGAAGGCTTCCTTTTCGAGGTTGGGCAGGAAAGAAATCTCTTCCACGGGGCTGATGCGCGGTTGGGGAAGCGTATAGCTTGTTGACCAGTTTTCTATGTTTTGAATCCAGAGTGTGCTGATTACCAAAACGGCGGCGGCAAATAGCCACGGTAAATGTGTTTCTACCAGCGATCTTTGCGCGATGGTGGGAGTGATCGTCATGGAACCCGGCATTCTGCTCTTGGGCAGATGCTCCAGTTCCGCTAGCAGAAGAAGATCTCCCGCAAGTTCGGTCGGTTTCTGATAGCGATCGGCTGGTTTCTTGGCCATCAATTTCAGCAGGATGGCAATCAGTTCATCACCCAGTTCGGGACGAAACCGTCTCGGGTCTGGTGGGGGCTGGCTTCCATGGCTGAGCAATTTTTGCAGTGCGGTACCCTCTGGAAAAGGTGGTTCTCCGGTGAGCATGAAGTACAACGTGCAGCCGAGGGAGTAGAGGTCGCTGCGCACATCGGCATCGCGTGGGTCGCGAGCTTGTTCGGGTGAAATGTAATCGAAGGTTCCAAGTGTCACACCGCTTGCTGTCAAATCGGCCGAAGAACGATCTTGGCTGGTCGATCGCGCCAAACCCATATCGACCAATTTGACATGACCGGTAGGTGTCACCAAAAGATTGGAGGGCTTGATATCTCGATGGACCACATCGCGTTCATGGGAATGTTGCAGTGCCTCGGCAACTTGTCGTGTGTAGTACACAGCATCGTCGACCGAGAGCGGGCCATCGCGGTCAATCAAATCGCGAATGTTGATGCCATCGATGAATTCGAAGACGATGTAATTCCATGTGTCAGCTTCACCGACGTAATAAACGCGAGCAATATTGGGATGATCGAGTCGAGCGGCTGCCTGAGCTTCCGAACGAAACCTCCGCAGCGCGTCGGCATCTCGCCTTTGATTGGGGACTACTTTAATCGCAACCGTTCGATCCAAACGGGTATCTCGGCCTCGAAATACGGCTCCCATTCCACCGCCGCCGATCAAGCGTTCCAGTACGAAATGATCGAGCGTTTTTCCCTCAAGAACGCGAGCGACCTCAGCGATGGTTACGGAACGAAAAAGCTCATCGCGATCGGGGACTCCGGTCGGCCGCGCAGAAATGACCGTTTTGTCCGCCACTCCGTCCGCTGGCAAACGAGCCTCCTTGGCGATCGCATCTTGCCGGGGCACAGCATTTTGAGTCACAGCATTTTGAGTCACAGCATTTTGAGTCACAGCTTTTTGAGTCACAGCTTTTTGGGGCATTGTAGGATCTGTCATGCTTGCCCCCCAGTGCTGGATGAAACTACCCAAGCTAATCTACCCAAACTGTAAGTCACATACCGTCCGTACGCTTGCGCTCTCCCCGTAAGTCGCTCGGCATCGCACGCGACTCCAAGCTTCCGGTTACCTCTGGTGGAGCCATGCTGGTTGTTGGTTCTTTTCTTTTAGACTATTAAGCTGTAGCGATGGGGTCAATCTTTCCAATCCCGAATCTGCGGGGGATTATGTTAATTCAAAACCGATTGCCGTAGAAAGTTGGTTGAGAGGGGCGATACTACTTCGTTCTACCCTCTTTTATCGCCCACGACATTGTGAGCCCCTGAAAACCGTTAACTTCATCAAAGGCTGAATTTCTGTCATAATTGTAATCGGTAATGGTACTGGACCATGTTTATTTAGGAGCCCAGCTTTGTCGAGCGATTCTGCACCTCATTTTGTTACTGTTGCGCGCGTCGGCGAGATTCCGGATGGACAGGGGCAAGCTTTTACTGTTGGCGATCGCCTTATCGCGGTCTTCAACGATGGAGGCTCTTACTTTGCAATCGACGACTTTTGTCCTCACATGGGTGCGTCATTGGCGGGCGGCTATTTGGACGCGGGATCGGTCGCTTGTCCCTGGCATGCTTGGCGTTTTTCCATTCACGATGGCAGTTGGTTGGACAATCCGAAAATTCGCGTCGATTGTTTTCTCGTTCGGGTGCACGGAGAAGAGATTCAAGTCTGTCCGCAAAAACGTGACCTAGAGACCTAAACAAAATAAGGGGCAACTCAAGGACGAGGAAACAGAAGCTTCTCGCCAACTTGGGGTACCAACGCGATGGCGGTTGTTCGTTTGCCAATCAAATCGCTCCAGGCGACCGGGTCTTGCGCGATGGGAGGCCAGGTGTTGTAGTGCGTCGGTAGCACATATCGAGGTTGAATCAGCGCAGTGGCCTCCGCTGAATCCTCGGGGCCCATCGTAAACAAATCGCCGATTGGAAGAATGGCGAGGTCGACTTTATCGCGGGCCAGCATACCCATATCGGAGAATAAAGCGGTATCTCCTGCAAAGTAAATATTCAGCGACTGGTTGAACTTGATTAGAAAGCCGCTCGGATTACCGCCATAGGTTCCGTCGGGTAACACGGAACTGTGCCAAGCTAAGGTCTGTTTCACCGAACCAAATGGAAGTTTTGCGGTGCCTCCCAGATTCATGCCCAAGACCCGTTGGACATGGTGTTTTTCATGGAACCATGTAGCGATTTCGTAATTGCTGATCATTTCGGCCTGACAGCGATTGGCGATTTCAGCCGCATCGGCCACATGATCGAAATGGCCATGAGATACCAAGATGTGTGTCGCATCTATATCGGTCGATTTGCACTTTGCGCTCGGATTCTGGTCCAAAAATGGATCGATCAAAATTCGATACTCGTTGAATTCAATCAACCAACAGGAGTGGCCAAGCCAAGTGATTTGAATACTCATCGCTGAATGGATCCTTACAAATACAGCTGCGAATTTTATTGACGACCAAGCAAACGACTCATGTTCTTTTTGTACGCTTCGACTCCTGGTTGGCCGTAAGGATTGATCCCCAGCAATCGTCCCTCGACTACGGTAGCCAACATCATCATTTGGAAAAACTGACCCATATAGGTTTCATCGACACACGGCATAAACAGATTTGTTGTGGGGCGACCATCGGTACGCAGTGCTTCATTGGTTCCTTCAATGGCCGCTTTCATGATGTCGGGTAAAGTCTTCTCGGCGATGTCATTCAACGAATCAGGGTCGCTATTGCGACGACCAACCGGTAAGGCATCAAAACGATATTTGTCCACAATTAAATTGTTGACCACCTTATCGCGACGACCTTGTTGGTGCTGTTGATGTCTCGAATGCAAATCTCTCGTATTGACCGTTGTCAGCGGCATCGCTCCGAGCAAATCTTTTCCGAGGCTCTCGGCAAGCAATTGGTCATACCACAATCCGGCCGATTCGAGAGCCTTGCTCCAGACGCTCAAAATACGGACGTTACAGCCTTGCAATCTTTCCAGCAAATGATTGACGGCGACGTATTGCAGCACAACATTTTCCGCGGGTGACGCCTCACGGAAGTGTTGATTCATGGCGGCAGCTCCCTCCAGAAGCTTGACCACATCCAAGCCAAGGATGGCAGCGGGCACAAGACCAACCGCAGACAGAACGGAGAATCGCCCCCCTACCCCATCAGGCACGGGGAATGTTTCTGGCAGTTGCAATTCATTGGCAAGATTGCGCAGCTTGCCAGACTCGCCCGTAACGGCGATTAACAATTTTCTCAGCCACTCTGGGTCACCTCCGCAGCTTTTTTCGAGCGCCGACATGAACTGCCTAAGTGCGGCCGCTGTTTCCAGTGTCCCGCCACTTTTGGAAATCACCACCAACGCCCAACGTTCCAATTCATCTGTGGCCACTTTGCCGTGATGGGCGCCGAGCAAATGCAAGAGGCCTTGGGATGCATCGTTATCGACGTTATTCCCTTCGAAATACATCCGAGGTTTGCTCCCCCGATCGCCCCGCGATAATTCGTTAAAGAAGGGTTGGCAGCAACTGTCCAGCAAGGCTTTGGCCCCCATGTAGGAACCGCCGATGCCCAGAACCACGACTCGATCGACCGCGGCATGCAAGTGATGGGCTAACTTGAAAATACGTCCCAGTTCACTCCCTTTGCGATCTGCTTGATACTCTGCAAGCAACTTTTCCGGGAGTGGAAAAAATCCGGCATCCAGCGGTTGGTACTCCGCCGGGATCGGAAGCTTGCCCGCGAGCATCTCCAATTCGGGTCCACAAATCTCTTCACGGATCGTGTGCAAGCGAGGCAAAAGGGCATTCACTTGAGAAACATCCAGCCCTTGTTCACCAATGTAAGCACCCGTTGGATCGAATCGCAACATTTCCACGGCAATCGCCTTTCCTTAACAATTTCCAACCCGGTCGTGGCACCCAAAACTAACCAGGGTAGTTCCCAAAATCATTCTTCGCTCAACAAGATACCGCTTTCCGCCAATTCCCACTACCACACCCGACTTGTAAACCGGCCCTCCCCAATAAGAGACTGCCCAATGAAAGACTCCCCAATAACGCTTAGAGCCGTCAGGCGAAAAGATTCTGCTGCGAGCCTGCGGGGGTCCCATTGGTAAGCACAGCAGAATGTGATAAACAGAGTCGTTGGTTGGGATTGGTGCGAGTGGATTTGTTTTCTTAAGAGATGGTTTTCCATGGATATTCATGACTTAACCCGCGAATTGTTTTTGACCCATACATCGAAAATTGTCATGTTCGTCGCCGATGGCCTGGGGGGCTTGCCAATGGAACTTGGCGGTCCAACCGAATTAGAAGCAGCCAAAACACCCAATTTGGATGTGCTGGCAAAACGCGGCGTTCAAGGAGCCAGCATTCCCGTCAAGCCCGGTATTGCTCCCGGAAGTGGGCCTGGGCATCTCGGACTGTTCGGCTACGATCCACTCAAATATCAAATCGGCCGCGGCGCATTGGAAGCAACCGGTATCGGTTTTGAACTCAAGCCGGGCGATGTCGCAATTCGCTGTAACTTTTGCACAATCGATACCAATGGCAATATCACCGACCGCCGCGCTGGTCGCATTTCATCCGAGGAAAGTGCACCTCTGGCGATCTCTTTGCGACAGGTCAAAATTCCTGGTATCGAGATCTTTGTAGAACCTGTCAAAGAACATCGCTTCGTAGTCGTATTCCGCGGAGAAGGGCTCGGTGGAAATGTGCTCGATACCGATCCACAAAAAACGGGCGTTCCCCCGCTCGACCCGCGACCTGCAGATGCCGCGAGCGCAAAAACGGCTGAGGTTGCTAAAGAATTTTTAGCGCAGGCAAAAAAAATCCTCGCAGGTCATCCCAAGGCTAATTTCCACACGATGCGCGGGTTTGCCGGCAAGCCAGCTTTGCCCAGCTACAAGGAAGTCTATGGCCTGAAATCGGCAGCGATCGCCGTTTATCCGATGTACAAAGGCTTGGCTCGACTGGTAGGTATGGACGTTATTGGCAAAGCTCACACACTGGCCGAACAAATCGACGTCCTCGAACAAGCCTGGAAAGATTACGACTTCTTCTTCATCCACTTTAAATACACCGACAGCACCGGTGAAGATGGCAACTTCGCAGAAAAAGTCAAACGCATCGAGGAACTTGATGGTATCCTGCCACGGATCAACGCACTGAAGCCCGATGTGTTCATCGTCACCGGCGACCATAGCACGCCGAGCTATTTGAAAAGCCACTCCTGGCATCCCGTTCCCACATTGTTGGTCTCGGACTGTTGCCGCCCCGATCCTCACCAAACGTTCAATGAGTCGACATGCATCACCGGAGGCCTTGGACATTTCGAAGCCCAATACCTGATGACCTTGGCCCTAGCCAACGCAGGCCGGCTCGGTAAGTACGGGGCATAACGTCCGCTGCGTTGCGGCGAACACTGGGCCCGCATCATACGCAGCTCCTCAGGTTTCCCTTGAGAAGCGCCGTGGTATTTTGGCAAAAATCGATTGTGTTGTTTGCGGTGAAATGAAACTTAGGTTCGCCACGATCATCATCAGTCCGAACGTAATCATGCCCAAACCGAAGGCAATACCGCTGTGCACAGCGATCGCCAACCCGATCGTCCACGGTCGGGTGAAACGGTGCCATACCGTCGCGCAGTAAAACGTCTCCCAGAAGATGGTGATATGCGCCAGCGCACCCAACAGCGTTGGATAATGCCCCAGCCATACAGCATCCATCGATTGGTACTCCCAGTTTACGATCGCATACCACAATGCACTTCCATCCCACCACATCTCTCCGCGCAATTTGCTGATTCCGCCAAAAAGATAAATAATGCACAGATGGAGTTGAATCAATCGTGTTGCAATTTGATTGGCCGAAGTGGGGCAGGCAGCAGGCAACCACCACGTAGATCGTTTGCCCGCTCGCTCCCGTTTTTGCCTCAGCCAGGCATCCAGGGAATAGACTGAACCACACGGTGCCAACATCAAATACATCAGGAGCAACATCATTACCTGATCAAGTCCAAACAGATGACCGGTCAGGCGATGGCAATACATCAAATTCAAAAACCAAGCTAGCGGTGCGGTGATGCGCGTGCCGAGTCCGAGCATCAGACAGACAGCCACGAAAAGCATTACGATGTGGTGTCCCCATAACAGCGCAGGAGAGTCTATGTCATTCAGATAGCTCCACGTGTAATCCCCTTGGTGAATTTGTCGTACAACATCCCCAGTGAGCCACGCATCGGGACCGAGAAAGGCCAGTAAGTCGCTACCCCAAACCAGGTGCATGTAAACGAGCATGCAACCGGTGGCGACTCGCATAAAGCCCAGAGTATGAGGCAATATCGGTCGGAACCAAAATTGATTCCAGGCGGCAATTAGGTCGTGGAAATAGCCCAAGCCGCCAGCGAGCCAAGTTGCACTCGCTGAATTTGAAGCAACCGGCGGCGGGAGCCGAGAAGATTTCGGTTTCATGGTATTCCCTCCACCGCTTCTGCGCCAGGTACCCCTTGCCATGGAAAGGGCTTTGGATTGTTGGGGGAAGGGGTTACGGGAACGGGTATCAATGCAGGTTCTTGTTCCGAGAAACTCTCGGGTAGAACAATATAAAGTCGCGGATCATTCAGTTTCCACTTTTCCTGGTAGACTTGAATATCATTTGGCAGGGCATGTTCGATTCGACGAATCAAAACGTCGTCCGTTTTTTCCAAGACGCGAAACCTCTTTTCGATGGAGGATTTCACCGCGATATAGAGCTCTCGATCGCGACGCCATTGCTGATCGATGCCTGGATCGAAAGCAGCTTCCTCTGGACGCTCCGGCGGCGCGAACGAATTGTGCAGAAATTCGCTCAGCATAAAATGCCGGTGATAATACAGCCGAGGCCACTGCGTTGTTTTATCCGGCAGAACAATCTCTTTCGGTTGACTCGGTGGTGTCACTTTGCCGATCTGAGCGGAGATCAGATGGCTTGGACCAGGATTGGGTGCAAAGAAAAAATATCCATGATGCAAATAGGCGAAATCAATATAGGCCGATAATGAACCCCGAATGTAACCCGCATCTGGCGAAAAGGCCCGCTGACTGCTGCGTGTGAAAAAACGAAAAGGTTCAGCAAATACGGCCACAACATGAATCGCAAGTACAGCGCTCAGTACAACCCGCCACTTGCCGCTTAGTACCAGAGATTCCGCTGTTGTTTTTACCGCCGTATCAGTCACCTTCCCATCAGGTGGAATTGGTGCTTTCGTCGTATTTCGGTCCTTCGACATACAGCGATTCTCAATGTGCAGAAAGGATCAATATCAAATTATCCAGCATGTTATCTCTGTGCAAATTCGCCCCGCGGGCAGGCAATTGCCTAGCAGTGGTTATCGGAAAGGTCGATCGAGTAAGCCGAGTTTAGACGCTCGTCTACCGCCGATTTTCCCTTGGATGGGCTCGACGAAATCGTTATTTCCAAAAGCGTTTGAGCACCAGCCTTGAAGAAAGAAGGCAAGATGTAACGTCGGTAGCGAATGCAACAACTGGGCGATGTACGTCCGTAAGATTTTGTGCGCGTGTCGCTGGAGAGTTCTAGATTCGCATATCGGATAGACTCAAGGTGCAAATCAGGGCAACTTTTGCAGAAACGGCTCGAGCCGTTTTAGGTAGTCGTCGGTTAACCAGTTATTGTGGTCGACGCCTGGAATGGATACCCATTGTTTAGGCTCGTTGGCCTGATCAAAGAGCTGCTTGCCGAAATAGCAGAATTCCCAACCGGCAGTAGACCTTGGATTTTAAAATGCCCCGCATCGATGCTTTTGACCAGCGCATGTCGCTGAACTCCGTAGCGAATCCTTCTATCGTATCGATTCTAGATGAGTCAAATCGCTTTAATGTCCCCCAGGATAAATGACGTACAATTGTACGTGTAGTTTTCTGGCGAGCCGCATAAACTTTACGAAAAAAGCTCCGTACGTTTTCAGTACGAAGCTTTTGAATCTTACAGCCAAAAATGGTTTCGGGCAAACAGTTCATTGCCCGCCTGATTGTGCCGATTATTTAGAAGCAATGCGGTCTTTGGAGTTGAAGCCAATCGACAACTCAATGTTGTCGCCAGCGATCAAGCGAATTTTTTCTCGCTTGGTCACCCATTCATCGCCGGCACGATACTTCACAATGATTTCGTAATCGTCCCAAACTTGCCCAGGTTTCAGTTGCATTGTCTTGAAGGTTCGGGTCTCACCTTCCGCCTTGGTGGTATTACCTGCCAAAGTGATCTCTGCATCGGACGGTACATTCAAAGTCAGTGCGGTTTCGATAGGCTTGTCTGGGCTCAGCAATGCAAAGGCGACCTCTTCCCGCGATCCAGCGGTGAGCACCAAAGTGCGAGACTCGGTGACCAATTGCCCATCGCGCTGCATTTCAGCACGAATCTCGAACTTGTAAGAGCGACCGGCATCCAAACCACGGCTGACATACTGTCGAAGCGGACCGGTGCTGGTGGTTGGCTTGTCGTTGACGAAAACGCGAGCCGCATCAGGAACCGCGATGGTCAGGTGAGCCTCATTGCCGATGGCACTGCCCGAAGCAGAAAAAGCATAGTGATCGGTAGTAGACAGAGCGCTAGCTGAGTGATGGCTTCCGGAGCTTCCACCGGAGCTTCCCCCCGAACTGCCATGACCGGTAACGTACGAACCCGAACTTCCTCCAGAACTCCCGCCTGAGCTGCCGTAGGTGTAGCCGGCATACGAGTGCCCCGAGGAGCCACCACTGCTGCCGTAACTGCCGTAAGCAGCTCGGTGCTGGTGATGATGGAATAGGTTGTGCAAGCCTCGAGAAATGCCGCTCAAAATGGGATGACGATGGCCACCTCCGCTCGAGCCATAACTTCCCCCGGACGATCCGTGGCTTCCGCCTGAGGAACCGTAGCTACCGTAGGAAACGCGGTACGGCACGCTGTAACTGCCTGAACTTCCACCACTGCTTCCGTACGAACCGTAGCTCCCGTACGAGCCCCAGCCCGCTTCCGTAGCCGGTGCAGCATACACGACGACAGCTAGCATCAAGCCAGCCAGACGATGTACTCGCAAATCAAACTTCATCTCGATGTTTCCTTTAAACGTGTTTCCTTGATACCGGTCAACGCGCTGTAACGCAGCCAGTTGCCTGAATCCGACAAAATCTCAGAACCTCACAAACCCGCGCGTTAAAGTTTTTCTAAACTACGCAGTTTAGTGTACCTAAAGAATAACCCTCTAAACGCGGCATTCAAGAAGCCTGAAGAGAATTTAGGAATTAGGCGTTCTGCGTAACTAAAGAACTTTAGGTCAATTTTGGGAAGAATTCCGCGGGAATCGATACAGCCAGAGGTTTATTTTGTAACACTTTCGAGGGTAACGTGGTCAAAACAGGCCGTGCCAGTAGCGCCGAATAGTCCGATAGAAACGATTGCTTCTCGTGTGGAGAGGGGTACGCGGAGCGTTTCATGAACATTTTGCCACTTTTTGGTACCGCGGAAAGGACCGAGCCAATGGATGCCGACCCGTTTGCGATCCTCATCAAAAAATTGAATGCTGATCGCTGGCAGCTCGTCGGATGAAGTTCCCTGTTTCACATTTTCGACTTTGACGGTTCCGCTGAGCTTGATGTGCGTGACGGCGCGGCCATCGATACCAAGTCCTTGCAGCAAACTGGTGGGCTGTCCTGTGACCTCGTTATCGAATCGTACATAGCATTTGCCGGTTGGGGCGGTTCCATCATTTTCCCAAGTGAGTCCTCGTTGATAATACCAACCCACGACATGGCCATTTTCGGGTAGCGGCATTTCGAAGTCGCCATTGACCAAGCTTGGATTCGCTGGGTCGGCCTGTTTTTGTCGTTTGGCTTCAGCTTCCCCCGTCATCGGTACGAAGAGAGTGGGAAGCAGGGCTTCACGTTCAAGCGATTTACCCTTTTTGCGCATCAGATACAGTGTTTGTTGATAGCGTTCGCCGACTGGGATCACCATCAGCCCGCCATCGGCGAGTTGGTCAACGAGCGGTTGTGGAACGTTCTCAGGGCTGCAGGTGACGATGATTTTGTCGAAGGGCGCATGTTCGGGCCAACCCAAAAAACCATCACCCACTTTGACGGTGACGTTTTTGTATTTCGGAATACTCGCTAGTAGTTTCTTGGCCGACAGACCGAGGCTTTCGACGATTTCGATCGTGTAAACTTCCTTGACTAACGGGCTGAGCACTGCAGCTTGGTAACCGCTACCTGTGCCGATTTCGAGGACTTTGTCGGTTGGTTGCGTATCTAACGCTTGGGTCATCATGGCGACGATCAACGGACTGCTGATCGTTTGAGCATCGCCAATCGGCAGTGCCATATCGAAGTAGGCGCGTTCGCGAAGTCGTTCGGGGACGAAGAGATGTCGTTCCGTTTGTCGCATGGCATCCAAGACCCGCGGACTACTGACACCGCTGGGAATCAACACTTCTTGAACCAGTCGATTTCTTTTTTGTTCTTGAATATCCGTCCCCTGTCCTAAACAAACGGAATGAGAAATGCCTGATACCAGACAAGTCAGTATCGCAAAAGTTGCAAGGATTCGAAGCAACATCATGGCGAAATCCGATTCCAGAAAAGTTTACACGGACGCAAGCCGGCATTGTTCAATGGCCGACATTCGGCCGCATTTCGTTCTAGTTTATCACACAACGCTAGGCTTGTTCCATTTTCACTAGAAGCTATCTGTGACAAATCCGTTAGATATTCCCAAATCTATCGCCACCGTTAAAACGGGAACAATTGGAGAAAAAGGATCAGGTCGTATTTATGGAACGCGAATGACAAAGTAACGCTCGGAACGATTGTTTCGGCTTTCCTCAAACTGCGCGAAAAGCCGAAAGACCTCAACGTAGCGGTTATACTCGTGCGAAGCAGAGGTGTTCTATGCTGACACTCGGAAATCGGACTTGGCTCAAATACGGTCGATTGATTGGGAGACTAAGTGCTCGTCTGTGGCTCGCGTCCTTTGGGTTATTTACCATGTTGGTGATCGTTCAAGACGCCCGCGGTGATTACCCAGCAAGGCGAGGTGAGCCGCGGGCAGATTATTGGAGTAGGCCGATTCACAATGCTTGGGTTCCTTATCGCAAGGAAATGAATCGCCCTCGCTTTATCACTGGCTACATGTTGTCCAAGATCGAGCCGACCAGCCAGGAAGCGATGTCTTGGGAAGAACATCATGCCGAGGGGGCCTATCGCAACCATCGACCTGGATATGTGAAAACGTACTACTATCCCAAGCCGTGGGAAGTTCTGCCGATTGATCCCAGGCCAGCCAAATCAACCGAGAGCGAAGACAAAAAGTGATTCCGGGATCGAGTGGTTGAGTTTAGGATTCGGTCGCTGCACGAACACCCGCAGCGGCCGCGTGGACAAGCAAGTGAAGTTCATCCTCGGTGATCGTAAGTGGTGGCATGAGAACCAGTACGTTGCCGAGAGGGCGCAGCCAGACACCTTCTTCTATCGCTTTGCGGCAAGCGATCACGCCGCGGCGTTGCTCCCATGGATAACCGATTTTATTTTTCTTATCGGCCACCAGTTCGATAGCCGCGATGAGTCCTCGCTGGCGAATGTCGCCCACATGCGGATGATTTCGAAGTGGTTCGAGCCATCGTTCCATCCAGTTGGCCTTTGTCGCGACATGAGCTAGCACAGGGGTTTGTTCGAAGAGTTCTAAGTTGGCCAGGGCAGCGGCAGCGGCGAGAGGGTTTCCGCCAAAGGTATGGCCGTGAAAGAATGAGCGTGATTGCTCGTAGGGCCCCAGAAAGGCTTCCCAAATTTGGGACGATGCCAGTGTTGCCGAAATCGGGAGGTAGCCACCGGATAGCCCCTTTCCAGTGCACAGAAAATCGGGCTCAACGCCCTCTTGTTCGCAGGCCCACAGCGTACCAGTTCGACCAAAGCCAGTCGCTATCTCATCGACGATCAACAAAGTTCCGAAACGTTTGGCCAGTTCGCTCAAACCTTTTAGGAAGCCCCGAGGTTGCATCACCATGCCGGCAGCACCTTGAACGATGGGTTCCGCAATGATCGCTGCAATACGGTCAGAGTGCTCTTCGAGCAAGCGTTCATAATGCTCCAGGTAGTATTGGGCCAGCGAGGCTTGAAACGCATCAAAGTTCGAGCCCTGTTGGGAGGATTTTATCGAATCAAACCTCGCCTCAAACTGTGGAGGGATTCGATAACTGTCGGGGCATGGTCCGCGCACCACATCGAACAGCAGCGGATCGAACATCGCATGGAAGCGGCTTACCCCACCGACGCTGACGCTGCCTAGAGTATCGCCGTGATACGCTTGCCCGAGCGCCAGAAACAAGTTCCGCTGCGGCTCTGGATGTGGACATTGTCGCCAATACTGAAATGCTAATTTCAAAGCGACCTCTACCGCGCTGGCCCCGTCGCTGCTGAAGAAAACATGTTGCAGCGATTTGGGAGAGCAATGGACAAGTTTCTGGGCCAATGTAGCGGTCGTCGAGTTGCCCATGCCAAGGGATGTTACATGGGCGATGCGCTCGAGTTGCTCGTGGATCGCGCGATTGATGTGCGGATGATTATGGCCATGAATGTTGCACCATAAACTGCTGACGCCATCCAAAAATCGACGTCCAGAATCGTCGATCAACCAATTTCCTTCGCCGCGTTCGATTAGCCAAGGTTCATATTCGGCCATCTGAGTAAAAGAGTGCCAGACGTGCGTGCGGTCCCATGCACGAACGGCCGAATCAGGAGATGGTTGTGCCATGAATTTAGAGCAATACCGAATTTAAAGCAGTACCTAACCTAGAGCATGACCGAATCTGAATCGCATTTACAACGCAGCGGCGAGTTTCGCACACGCTCGCCAGGTCACGCCCTCACCAGCTCACTTCGACCGGAGCCGCAACGCGAACGCCCAGCATCATAGCGGCGCTATCGGACACCAAATGCAACCGCACCACTTGGTCGTTACCCAGGATGGCGATCAGCGTCATCGCTGGCTGAGAATGATCATCGCCAAAAATACCTATCGTCTCGTGCTCATCCACCACGACTCGAACCGCATCGGTTTTCCGCGTTTCTCCTTCGGGCATTCCCGAAAGCTGTGCTGCGGTGATATCCGTGATTAGGTCACCGGTCGAACTGATCGAAACTACTTTACCTTGAACCCTGCCGGTCATGATGCCCAACTCCTGGCCGCGGGCGACTTTTTTCTAGCTATGGTCAATCATTCCTGAAGCATGCACTGGTCGTCACCCGCTTGATTCGTGATTTTAGGGGGTGCAGAGCCGCAATGCTACCTATCCTACCGAATTCCTAGCATTTTCATATTCGGAAAAATGGGCAATACTACTCTAATTGTGGGGGCTCAACGAAAAACTAGCGGAAGCGGTTACGGGACCAAATGCAAATGGTTACCATGGAAACAATCCGATTCGCAGCACCTCGCTCAGTCTTCGCATTTTACTGAAGAAATTCCCTTTGGAGCAGATCCATGGCACGAGTGTTTATTGAAAAAGAAAATCGAACCATTACCGATGTCGCCGAGATACGCGCTTATCTGCAACCGCACGGGATTTGGTACGAACGCTGGGAAACCAAAGGCCGACTTTCCGATGCTCCTACCGATGCTGAAATTCTGACCGAATTCGCAGCCGAAGTGGACAAACTCAAACAGCAGGGAGCCTTCGTCACGGCCGACGTGATCAATGTTAAACCGGATACTCCGAATCTCGATGCGATGTTGAATAAATTTAACAAGGAACACACGCATAGCGAAGATGAAGTTCGCTTCACCGTTTCCGGACGAGGCGTTTTTCACATTCATCCCGAGCAAGGCCCCGTGTTTGCTGTCGAGGTCGAAAGCGGCGACTTGATCAACGTCCCGCGAGGAACAAAGCACTGGTTCAATCTTTGCGATGATCGCCACATTCGATGCATTCGTCTGTTCCAGGATCCTTCCGGCTGGACTCCTGAATACATCGGCGCCGCAGTGCATGCCGAATATCAACCGCTCTGCTTTGGAACGAAGTATGTCGCCGGTGAAACCGGTCGCCCGGTGATTCAATTATGATTGATTTCTCCGGCCAAGTGATTCTGCTCGACATCGAAGGTACAACCGCCAGCGTTGACTTCGTTCATGATGTCATGTTTCCGTTTGTCACCCGAAATTTGTCGAGTTTTCTCGATACTCATTGGGGGCAAGCGGAAACCGTTGCCGCCTGTCAACGCATTGCCCAAGATGCTGGCCAAGAGAGTCTTGAAGCTTGGCAGACGACAACAGGTCGGGCTGGAAGAGCACTGATCGAACAGCAGATTGGCGACTTGATGCGTGGCGATGTCAAGGCGACCGGATTGAAGGCGATGCAAGGCTTGGTCTGGCAAGCGGGGTTCGAAAGCGGAGAATTGGTTTCTCCCATATACGACGATGTGCTGCCACAACTGATACGCTGGAAAGAGGCTGGACTGGATATTCGCATTTATTCCTCCGGCAGCATTGCCGCCCAGAAACTTTTCTTTGGCCATACACAACATGGGGATTTGCTCCACTATTTTTCCGGTCACTACGACACCACGATCGGAGGAAAAAAAGAGGCGGAAAGCTACAAGAAAATTGCCGCCCACATCGGAGTGAAACCGGACTCCATTTTGTTTGTCAGCGACTTAGAAGGGGAGCTCGAAGCGGCTCGAAACGCAGGTGTCCAAGTAGCCGCTGCGATTCGGCCGGGAAATCAACCCCTCTCCGAAAAAGCCGATTTTCCTCGAATTGCCACGTTCGACGAGATTCGCGTCTCTTGACCCCCCGCGGCTGCGGTCTATGATTCCAAAGCTTGGAGCATTATGGGGGCGACCCTACACGGACGAAGGACTTTAGCGACCGGATCGATCGGGCCTGGAAAATTTCTTCATTAGGCTTCGTCGAAACCCCGCCAAAGGGAGCAGGGATTTCATTCAGACCATCGCGGCCATTAGGCAATCACGCGGTTGGTGATCCGGAAATTCTTGTCCGAGGTGGGTATGTTCTGTTACGTTTCTTCCAAGCTCTTTTGGCCGCTATCTTTTTATCGGCTGCTCTTCTCTCTACTGGGTAGTGCGACCTGGATCTCAGCGTTCACGCTCGGAATCGAAGCGGCAGGAGCTGAATCGGTTCGCTTCGATGCCCCGCGAATGGTCTCCGCCGATCCGCTCGCTTGGGAACAAAGCGGCTATCAGCCATCGATCGCAGGCACGCGTTTAGTGTCGATTCGGATTCGTATGTCGGCTCAGGTTCCTGTGCGAACTCACGAACAAATCGACGAATTGCTCTTTCAGGTTCGCTCCGCTTCGGGGCTTACCCGAGTCCTCGATCACTGGCCCAAGACTCAAGCCTCCAGCCAAGTTCAAGGATCGATCGACGTATCGACGACAAATTATGAGCAGCAACATTTCTCGCTTCGCGCGCTGGCTGGTAGCCCTGGCACTGCTGCAGCAACCGGATCGCTCCAGCGCGATGCGATCGAAACGCTCGAACGCTCCTACGCCGAAAAACCTAAATTGGTCACCTATCTCTCTAGCGGTACACTGAATCGAGGGAGTGGTGTTTTCTGGCAACTGCGTCCAAGTCCGGAACAATCGATCGAAGGGGATCGCGACTATTGGTTGTTGTGCGAAGTGTCTCACGATTGGAAAGGAGACTTGTTCGAGGTTACCGCTCAAGCCTCGCTGAAATCGGCCTCCTCCAGATATTCCACCAGCCACCTGGGAGAGACAGGCTCAAGTTCATGTTCCACGGGCATGGGGCGATATAGGATCGCCGTTTACCTCGCAGGCGATGGGCAAGCGTATGAGCAAGCAGAGCGTTTTGTCGAGTATGAACAAAGACTCTACCAGGTCGCTGACCGGCACCATGAACAGATTCGCAAGACGCAAACCCCTACACCGCTGCATCGACTGGCCCAAAGTTTAGACTTATCCGAGCCCGCTATTCCGACGCACTGGCTGGACTACGTTCTCTATGAACCGAATCTGACCTACATCGACGATAAGACCGCACAACTCCCTGTAGATGTTCGCGTGGCCGTGCTCGATTACATCGATAATAAGCAGGCACTGATTCGTTTAGCGGCAGTGCGCTAAATCGATCCAGAGCCAACCCGGCAACACATCGACAGTCCTCGTGCCAATTAGTTTTTGCTGAAGCCCAACGGAACATGCACCTCTTTGCCAAGAGGATTTTTGGCAAATTGTCGATAGCATTCCGGACAAAGATCGAAAGATCGCTTCTGATAAAAATCGCTCTCCCCAAACTCCTCGCATTCGTTCATGCGGCCGAGCATTTCATCAAGCTCGGTTAGGTGATCGAGATCATCGTCCAAGGTTGCATCCGAAGGGACATCCAGTCGAGCCTCGATTTCCATTTTGACAACAAACCGGATTTCGTCGCTAGGTAGAAGATCTTTTTTGCAGCGGTCGCAACAATAGCGAATCATCGTATGAGCCTCGAAGGTGACAGTCGAAAGGCCACTCTCAAAATTTCACAACTCTCCTCTATCGTATAACTAGAGGAGTCTGCGATGCAAGGGTTTCGGAAGGTCTCGTCTGCAAAGATGGGTAATTCGCCGCGGTTTGCGCGGCCTAGGTCGGTAGGGCATTTCGTCTCAATTTGAGCTAGAATTTTCGGGTGATCTCGGCGGCTGATGTGACACTTGATTTTGGACTTTAGCTCTTGGATGGTGGTTTCTTGCAAGAGCATCCTATAAAATAGTATCGATAGAATGCCGCGCAGCAATACTTTTTTTCCAATTGCGGTAAGGCCAATGAATGTTGGAGTTAGATAGCCGATAGGATTCGACATCGATATGAGGTAGCCGATATGGTCGACACTCAAGCACTTGAGTGCAGCGTGTTAGTGCTCAACCGATTCTATATGGCGATTCGCGTGATCAACGTGCGAAGAGCATTGATTTTGCTCTATCGCAGTGGGGCAGAGGTTATCGCGATCGAGGACGATCAGTACGTCAACTACGATTTTGAATCTTGGTGTGAGGTAAGCCAACTGCATAGCTTTGACAAACAGCCGGAAGAAGATTATTTGCGGACACCCAATTTTGAAATTCAGGTGCCTCGAATCATCCGGTTGACACGCTATGAAAAATTACCCAAGACGGTCGTGCGTTTCAATCGCCGCAACCTATTCGCCCGCGATCAGCATCGCTGTCAATATTGCGGACAACATCGCCCAATGAGTCAGTTGAGTTTGGATCACGTCATTCCGCGCTCGTTGGGTGGAAAGACGAATTGGGAAAATATTGTCTGCTGCTGCGTCTCCTGCAACTCCCGCAAAGGTGGACGCACTCCAACGCAAGCCGGTATGAAGCTGTTGTCCAAACCGGTTAAACCGCAATCGAATCCCGCTTTGGCCACTCCGCTGAAAGACCCTCGCTATGCAAGCTGGAAGTCGTTTTTGCCGCAGGCGGTCGCTGTTCCCTATGACCATTCGTAACACGGACTATCTGTAAAGCCGACCATCCATAAAGCCAACCATCCGTAAAGCCAACCATCCGTAAAGCCAACCATCCGTAAAGATTCAACAACCGGCGAATCTTGGGGCTAGTTGGTTACAGTAGCTCGGTCGCCATTTGCTGCGAGCTAGGAATCAACATAAAAAGGACGATCGACCTCGTGGTCCATCGTCCTTTTGAATCGCTATTACGAGTAAGCCGAAGTTCAACTGTCGGCCAAAGGTTTCTTCTTTTCCGTGATCACTTTGCTTACAGCTGACATCTTGGCATTCAATTCGACAAACTGCTTCCAATCGCCGGGAACGTTGTCTTCATGAAAGATCGCTTCGACCGGGCATTCCGGAACGCACGCTTCGCAGTCGATGCACTCTTCAGGATGGATGTAAAGCATCTGATCGCCTTCATAGAAACACTCTACGGGGCAAACGACAACACAATCGGTATAACGGCAACCAACACACGGTTGAGTTACAACGTGGGCCATGTCTCAAAACCTTTGCTACGGTATGACTTTCGGGGACTTATCCAATGGACTTGCAAGTGACTGCTTCTCAGAAGCCGTTTCTCAAACAACCAGCCCATCACTTTTCCATTGATGGCATGGTAGGAAGGCTGGGGGGAACTGTCAAGCAATCATGAAGTCCCTTTCGCTTTTCTCTGGACGGCTTCCTTAGCCTTCTTTGTCGTCCCTTTTTTCGTAGAACTTGACGAAGAGGTAGCTGCGGATGGGGCTTCTTGGGGTAGAGAGGGGGTGGGAGGCACCTTGGTGGACGTTTTGGCGGGAGCCGGGGCAGTTTTTGGTTTCGGGGCTTGTGCCCCTTCTTTCCATAAAACCTCGCGTCTCATCTTCAAGAGTTCCTCGGCAAAGGCCACTTCGTCCCGCACCCCCTGCAGGGATTCCTCCCCTTGCGAGGCCAGTACCTTCCAGGAGGTCTCAAGAAGCGTGTACGGGGCCGAGCCAGCGCGAGGCACGTAGCTTCGAGCTCTCGCCCATTTCCACAATTCCAGCGCATTCTGAATCGTTTCAGGGGCATCTTCGCAAGCTTGGTCTGGATACCGTGGACGGACAAAATTTCGGCCCAGCCGCATTTCGGGGCTCATCGAAATATTGGCCAGCCTACTCCTTCCATCGAAGGGCAAATTAGAAATCAGCGAAAAAAAGGCACCCCAAGCCGTGGGGACCACATGGGCTTCGATCGCTTCACCGGCGGCCAACCAACCGGCCCGCTGCAGAGCGAAACGCAAGTTCTGCTGCCTTTTTTGGGCGGCGGCCAGTCGCCGCTTTGCTTCTGCCAAAGCTCGGCGATACTCGCGGGCCTGCAGATAGAGCCAATTCAACTGGACAAAATCCTTCTCATTTTTGATCTGCTGGGCGATGACTTCTTGCAATTTGAGCATGTAGTCGGCGCGGGCTTTCAGCAGGTCCACTTCCGCGTCGACCTGGGCCTGAAAGGCGGCCAGGTTCAGTTTTCCACGTTCGACGTAAAATTTCCGATGACTTTCCAGAAGATCGAGGGAGTTTGACATGGGGAGGTTCCTTAGAAAGTGGCGCAAGGAAGGAAGTGCTTGAATTTAACGAGCGGAAACAAGGATTCTCTTAACAATTGCTAGCTCGGCGATCGGTTTCTATTGCCTGGCAGAGCCAGACCCCCTACGATGCAAGAGTCGTCGGGACTTATCTTGATAGTTCCCATTTCCAGCCAAAGTTCACGCCGGGAATCGATGTCGTGACACTTTCTGACACGGACCGCATACTTCTAGATCGCTGCCTGGATCGCGCCCCGATGGCGTGGGAAGATTTCGTGGATCGTTTTTTGCCTCTCGTCGTCCAGGTCGTCCAGCACACCGCTTTCCATAAAGGAATTCGGCTCGATTTCAGTCAGCAAGAAGATTTGGTGGCGGATGTTTTTGTCGCCTTGGTTCAAGACGATTTCCAAGTCCTCCGCCGTTTTCGCAAAGAGAGCAGTTTTGCCACCTATTTGACCGTGATTGCCAGGCGAGTCGTCGCTCGACGTGTCTCCCGCTATATTCCCGAATCGACCGGCGGTGCCGAATTGGCTCACCAAGTGATCACCGAAGATGGCGTAGAATTGGTTGAAAATCGAGATCATCTCGAAAACCTGCTGCAGCGACTCGACCCCAGCGATGCCGTTTTGCTGCGTTGCTTTCATATTCAAGGCCTGAGCTACAGCGAAATCCAACAGCGGCTCGGCATCCCAGAAAATTCGATCGGTCCATCTTTGCACCGCGCTCGAAACTCGTTGCGACGACTGGTCGAGTCCAACTGATTTGGCGATCCTTGGGATCTTCTGTCCATCCGAGCATAAATCAGCATTGATTCGATTTGGGGGCCTCGCTACTATCCCCCCAACAATGTCCTCAAATCATGTTCTCAGAATCGGTTAGACCGCCAAGATTGCGCACTATTCGAACCAAGTCAACGCAACGGAATGCAACTCATGGTTATGCGATTTTTCCAGGCCGACATATCGGTCTCCTCGGCTCAATCAGCATCTTGTGATTCCCAAATCTGGCGAACGTCTTGGGCAGGTGTCCTGATCGTTAGCTGCAGTCTCCTAACCGGCTGTCAATCGACGCGCCTGGGAGCTCGGCCAGACTCCTTGAGTTCAGTCAACAGTGAGGAACAGGAAGATACTGAAAACAAATCTAGCAATAAAAGTTTAAGCTCTTTCTTCAGTCGTTGGTGGTTGTCGGGTCCCAAAGACGATACCTATGAACTCGGCTTGCCTCGAGTTGAGGAAGATTACGTAGGATCTGTGGCCGATGCAACAGACCGAACGAGCGGAAAAGAGTCCAGTGAAAAGGCCTCTGGCGGAAAAGGATCTCCCGCCAATCCTGCCGAAAAACGGAAGAATCAATTCGCTAAGAAGGATTCACCAAGTAACCTTGAAGAATCAGACGGTTTAAATGATCAGCAGCGCGATCTGCATCGCCGACAATTGGAAGCGATGCGTCGTCTGGAGCTTAGTCAGCAAGATCTAAATGCGATCCTCGCAGATGACTCAGCCCAGGGCGATGCATTGAATGGCGATGCATTAAATAGCAATGCATTGAATGGCATAGTGCAACTCCCCCCGGTCACCAAGCCGAAAGCGAGTGCCGACCAAGCTGCAGCCAATTCTGCAAATAGCAGCGAAGGCGCTCGGCTCAAGTTCAGCGATGACTCCACGCCACCACCTCCTCCCAGTCTGCAGAGTCAACTGCCCAGCCTACCCCCTCCAGCACAGCAAGCGGCCGTGGCATCCCCAACCACTCCTGCGGCTTCCCCGCCGACAATGCTTCCCTCTGCTCCCAGTCTGGGCGTGAACGCATTTGCCGGTACCAACCCGCCGCCTCCGGCCGGTACGAATCCCGCGACCGGTTTGCCCACCACAGGAAATCTCAACACTGGAACTCAAGGCACTCCCAATGCAACTCCAGCCAAAGATCCTCGGCCACTGGCTTTTCAACCTATGCAGCCAGCCAGCCCAGTGCAAACAGCCAGCCCAGTGCAAACAGCCAGCCCAGTGCAAACAGCCAGTGCCACTTCGGGAAAGGACCCGACCAGCGCGATCATGACCGGACCTTACCTGGAAAGCAACCCGCAGAATCCTCTCCCGACCCACTGGGAAAACGATGTTCGTCAAGCGGTCGTCAAATTGCAACAACGATTGCAGCAGGACAAAGCACTGACACCCAAAGAACGTACCAATCTTGAAGCGCGTTTGAGATTGATGCAATTGGCAGCCAATGATATGGATGCCGCGATGAATCCGAACCAAGGCTGGAACAAAGACGCCGATCAATGGTTCCGCAGCACGCTCTTCAGCATCCATGAGGCAACCGCGCTGACAGGCCCAGAGTCCCCCAATCAACGTTTCAGTTTGGTTGCCAAGCATCAACAGGAAGCTACTCAGCATCTACTCTCCTTGAGCGATTTGGAAATCAACAATGTGACGTTTTGCACCGAGGTTCAAAGTTATGGACAGGTCGTAAAGCGACCGGCCAATGCGTTGACAGCCAATGAAGAAATTATCCTCTACTGTGAGTTCAATAACTTTGCTGCCTTGAAAGTGCATGATGGTTATGAGACGGAGTTTGAGGCGCGATACGAAATTGTCGATTTGCAGAACAACCGGATTTACGAAGAGAAATTGCCAACAGATCGACAGACCAGCGCGAACCGTCGCCGTGATTACTTCATCGCCTATCAAATGTATCTCCCCAAAGATATCGCTCCAGGGCATTATCGTTTGAAGCTGAATGTCAAAGATGTCAAGGCTGGGAAGTTCGGGCAAGGATTGGTTGAATTTCAAATCGTTAAATAAGAGCTTATCCGAAATGATAAGTCGCCTCGGTTTTTGCTGCGGTGCTTGGATAGATCCTGAGCTCAGTACGATCTAAGTTTGCAGCAGTTGATACCAGTTCCAACCCCAACCGAAAAGAAAAAGCAGCACCGCGATGATAAAAAACGCTAGGCGATAGCGTCCCGCCTCTTTCCTCGGTGCGAGAAAAATACAACTCCCGACGATGATTCCCATCGCGTTGGAAATCGCATCTTCCCAGCTCGTCCCACGCTGAACAAACTTCTGACTGAATTCCAGCAAGCTGCCGGCAACGAGCCAAAACAATGCGATTTTCCAGATGGCTCGTTGAGGGATACCGTTATCGCGCCAAGCTCGCCACGTCAGCGACGCCCAAACAAGCAGCGAAAAGAGCGGAAGATGAACCAGATCGCACAATTCTTTCATCCGCTTGCTGTGAAATGGAATCGGCATCAGCAACAGACCTACGGCGAACAGCAGTAAAATGGCAAAGCCAATCCAGAAAGTCAGCTTGGAAAATCGCGGCGAAAAGACTTTCGCTGCAGCGCTTAGCGGCGACCCATTTTCGGCTTCAGCGGTCGCATATCCTCGAGCAGTTTGCTGAGTTCTACCTGAGTCGTCGGCGGATGAAGGCTCAGAAGTCAAAAATGGAACTGCCTTGATTGGATGAAAACAAATAGGAGCCGGCGATACCTCAGAGGATATCGGGATAGCAATTTCTAGGTTAAATTGTAAATCGACCTGCACGGACAATCAAACGATACCTCCCAAAGGAGTTTGCCGAAAATGAATGTGAATCGACGTCTCTTTGGAATTTTATCTTCGTTGACTTCTCTGGCCGTCGCCCAAACCGCCAGGGGTGCCATGCTGACGGATGGAACCGATGGTCCCCTGTTTATTGCCACTTGGCCTTTCGGACTACCCGCGTGCAAGCAGTCGTTGGTAGCGTTGAATGCGGGTGGGACGGTGCTGGATGCCGTGGAACAAGGTATTCGAGTGGCTGAAGCGGATACAGAGGTAGATTCCGTCGGTGTGGGTGGAATTCCCAATGCCAACGGCATCGTGCAACTCGATGCGTGCATCATGGATGGCACAAATCAAAAAGCGGGTGCAGTGGCCGCTTTAGAGGATTATCCTCACCCAATCTCGGTCGCGCGCCGCGTGATGGAAAAAACAAAACATGTTTTTGTGGTCGGCCAAGGAGCCAAGGATTTTGCCGCACAGCAAGGTTTTGAAAAACAAGATTTACTGACACCCCAACAGCGCGATAAGTGGAAGCAATGGCTGAAGGATAATGGCAAAGAAATTCCGAAAGGTTCGCACGACACTATTTCGTTACTGGGGATCGATTCGCAGCGACGTATCGCCGGCGGTTGCTCGACCTCTGGACTTGCTTACAAATTGCACGGTCGTGTGGGTGATAGTCCTTTGATCGGCGGAGGACTTTATGTCGATGGTGAAGTGGGTGCTGCTGGTGCAACCGGCATCGGCGAGAATATCTTGCGATACTGTGGTACCTTTCTCATTTGTGAATTGATGCGCCAAGGTAAGACTCCTACAGAAGCCTGTATTGGTGCGATTGAACGCATTGCTCGCGGCGATCGCAAAAAGCCCGCTGAGCTGAGCGTTAATTTTGTAGCCCTCGATAAACTCGGCCGCTGGGGAGCCGCTGGCACCGACGATTCCTTTGTGGCTGCCGTCGTAACACGCCAAGAAGCTAAGATTATCAAGCCCCAGATCGTTCGATAAACCAAATGTCAGCTAAACCTCTTCCGATATTGCCAAAGTTAAATCATCCGGATGAAGCGATCGACAGAATGTGTGGCTTGCTTCAGCCTGTTTCTGTAGAGTCGCTCGCCCAGCACACCGCTGTAGGTCGAGTGTTGGCTGAACGAATCGTTACGGATCGGCCCTCACCGCCGCTGGATGTCAGCGCGATGGATGGCTTTGCACTTCGTTTAGCTGATTTGACTTTAGAGCCGATTACTATTTGTGGAACGGCGCAAGCGGGTCATGCTGCTCCCGAATTGATGGCAGGTCATGCTGTTCGCATTTTCACAGGCGCCCCTGTGCCGAGCGGCGCGGATATCGTTCTTAAACGTGAAGATACACTTGAACAACCGCAGAAATTCGAAATCAAAGTAGAGCCGTCATCGATACGTACAGGCCAAAACATTCGACGTGCGGGCGAGAATGCCGTTGTCGGTAGTGAAGTGCTCGCTGCAGGTGTTGCCATTGGGGCAGCGCAAATGGTCGCCTTGGCCACCTTTGCTCCAGCCGAAATAAGCGTCTTTCGTCGAGTGCGCACGGCGATTGTCAATACCGGTGATGAATTGGTCGAAGGTGGAGCCCCTGCCCTTCCCTGGCAAATTCGCGACTCCAATGGTCCGCTACTAGAAGCATTGATTCGGAATCGAACTTGGCTTCAGTTGGCGTCACGGTCTCGCGTCGCGGATCGAGCCGATGCATTAAAGAGCCATCTCGCCGAACAGCTAGAAAACGCCGATGCTATTTTGCTCACCGGCGGTGTGTCGATGGGAGATACGGATCATGTTCCGCAAGTCCTGCGCGAACTGGGCGCGACGGTCGTTTTTCACAAACTACCTATACGTCCGGGTAAGCCGATATTGGGTGCTATTGGGCCACAGGGACAAGCCATTATCGGCCTACCCGGTAATCCTGTCTCCGTAGCTGCTACCGCATTGCGAATCGCCTTCCCGATACTCAAGCATCTAGCGGGCTTTCGCGATACCGCGCCGCAATTTACACCGGTGGAATTGATCGAGCCCGATCAAAAATCGATACCCTTGCATTGGTATCGTCCCGTTCAGTTTTGTCGCTCCGTATCCAGCGAACGCCCACAAGTCCGTTTGACGCCCAATCTAGGCTCAGGGGATGTGGTAGCCTTAAGTGCCAGCGAGGCCTTTATCGAAGTACCTGTGGGGCAAGCAACTCACGCCGGGCCGTGGCTGTGCTTTCGTATCGAGTGAAGCCGTTCGAAATTGCGCGAAACTTCTTCTTTGTAAACCTAGAAGTGCATGAGGCCACTGCATCTCTTTGGGCATCCGGCATTTGACACTATCAATAAGCCGGCGGTGTTCTTTCTTTGCAAGTTTCTTTCTTTACAGGGATAAACCGGTCGCAGTGGCGCTTAATGCCTCGCGTTTCGATATAGCATTTCGATTAATTGCGTCGACGATGGTGCCGAGGCTTGCACGGACTTCGACGAATGGATGGGTGAGCCAACATTCTTATTTAACGAATTTGACAGAACACACGCTGGTGGCATTCGTTACTTTTTACCCGCAGGACAATATCCGTGGTATCAGTCGCGAAAATGAAATGGTACGTCCATGCTGCTGGGTGATGATGGATGCGTAAGTTGTTGCCTCCCATAAGCAATTCCGTAGGTAGTTTGTGACAATTTTTTTGGGTGGTGTCATATCGCGGATCTAAAATTGAAACCAGTCATCTCAAGTTTTGAGGCCAAAAAAAAGGCCGCAATAGCCGAGATGGTTACTTGAGAATCTTCGATATTGACTTGCGGCAAATGACTTCCGAAATACGCTTACCACTGCCCGATCCAATCAATATTGCAAGTTCACCGAACGAAGATACTCTCTATATCCTCGGCCTCAATGGTACGATTCTGCGAGTTCCATGTCCCTTTGTTCCTTAGTTGTAATGAAAGGCAATTTTTTTACGATTCAATAATTGATTGCCACTGAGGGCAATAAACGATTTGTCTATCCTGAGTGTATTCACCGTGTGGAGCTTTTCCGAATCGGTGATCGAATAGCCGATCAGCCATTTAAGATGCTTCGCCGAGATGTGTTCGTCGTAGGGAGATAATAGGGCGCGGGAACAAAATGTCATACCCGTTTTTAGGCGAGATGAAACCTTATCGGTTCATTCCAGCGCTTTTGTTTTATCCTTGCGGAATCGTCGTCGGGTATAGCGGTAACCGGCAACGGAAGCGCCGATCGCTACAAGCGCCAGCGAGGAAGGTTCCGGAACGGCCTCTGATGACCCGGTCACATTGAGTGCGAAATTAGCCGTTGGGAAGACCGATCCATCAAGTACCGCTCCATCTCCTAGCATAAGATGATCAGCCAAATTGTCGGGATCGACCGAATGCGGATTCGTATGTACTCTTGGTCGACCATTCGCATCCATTCAAGGTTCTCAGATGACTCTGGAGCAGATTGCTAATAGATAGTTATTCGTCAAATCAAAATGAGGCTATGCTGGCAATTCATCTTTGGTCAATTAACAATCTCCATGCGATATCGCAAAGACGCTTTGGGCTACTGCACCTCACCACCCGGTAATTCGAATTTAATCCACCATGCGATTTTCGCTGCTTCATTTGGTGAAGTGACAGTTGACAACACTTCTCTTAATTCTTTCCATCTTCCTGCCCGAGCTAAGAGCTTGCCCAGTTCCAGGCGTTTCTGTGATGGAGAACGAATTTTTCGAGCCTGCTCGATTGCATGATCTAGCGGATGGACACTCGCAGAGGCGGCCAACGCGGTAGATTGAGCGCCGCGTTTAAATCCTGGGTGCGGTTCCTTCGAGGCATGCTGGAGTGCAAGTGCGGCAAGCTCCTGCGCCGCCTCTTTACCTTCCAAATGCTCTACAATGGGGACAAACTCAGCCAGCACTGCCGTGGTTGTCCAGCCTCGTATCACGCAACTCCAGTCGGCCGCACTCTCAGCAACCTTCTTGAATAATTTGGCTGCAAGCTTTTTCTCTCCGAGGTCGAGCAAGCAGGTCAATGCGCGAGTGATACTGTTGATCGGGAAGTGAATATTTGGATCCTGCATAGTCAGCAACTCGTCAATATTCTTCTCGATCTCTTGCTCCGCAAACTTCGCAGCTTCCTTTTTCATGCCAATCATGGCGTATACATCATAGCCAATTCGCTCGTTTCGTTCCTGCACAGGAATTTGTTCAATCAACTGCTTGATGGCCTCTGGATTGGACAGCTCATGCGCCATGCGAATGACGCGCTTGGTCCACATGCTTTTGCGCCAACCCGGTTTCTCGCGTTTGATGGCTTCGTTCAGATTGGCAAATTCCTTTTTTACCTGCGCTGTTTTTTTCGTTCGCCTTGCAATGCTCAACTGGCGGACATGATAGTAGAAGATAGATTCAAGGTAGTCTTCATGGTCGGGCCTTAAGTCGCCAGGTGAAACCAAGCCATGACTGACTCTAAAATCATGGGCAACTTTAGAGCCGAAACCTTTATCGACTTTGCGGGTAACTCGCTCATCCGCAGCACGGACCAGTTCCAGGTAATTCTCCATGCCGAGCATGTCGCCCGCTTCTAGGCAGATTTCGGCCCCAAGCTCTGCAAGTCTAGTCGATTCGAAGCTGTCATTTTTGGGAAGGCGTTTGAGAAATTTCTGCAAATGCTTCAAAGCCTCGTCGGTATGACCTAGTTCAGCCAGTGCCTTGATGGGTAAGTGGGCATCACTGGCCCCTTCATGTGGTTTGGGATTAGCGGCACACTTTTGAATGCCGCACAAAAACCAAGCTCGCAAATCGGGAGTGGCTGGCCAGCTTGTTTGCCATTGAGCCAGCGCGGCTTTCTTCTGCGTAGCGGCTTTCTTGATATTCCCCGAAGACGACTTGGCTGTCGCCGTTTTATTTGCGGATGCCTTCGTGACTTTAGTTGCAGATTTGGTCGCCCGTCCTGAGGCTGATTTTTTCATAACCGAACCCAAAAGTCATGTGTGTGAGAATATGAACCAGATGCACGCATTGTGGTCTGCTGAGAACGGAGCAATCAAGTCCCTATTCACCTTTAAGATATTGCTCTAGTTCTTCGCGTGTGTTGATCGAACGCACGGGAGGCAGATCTCGAGCGGAGATCTCGAGCACTTTATCGCCGAGCGATGTTAAAAGCTGGCGCGGCGATAACTGTTGCGTTTGAATCGCATTCTGAAGATCAGGCAATAAGCTTGTATGATAAAGGGCTGGGAAGGGAAGCCAGCTGTCGTTGCGCAATGCAATGGCACTGGCGTTGGTGGGAGCAATCCGAAGTTGATCGAGAAAGGCTTGATGCCAAGCGGCCTCATACTCGAGAAGGTCGCAGGGCAAGAGCAAGATCCAGCCGCTTTCGTTACGCTCGGCGATCGAATGGATGGCCGCATAAAGTCCACCCATGGGGCCCAGGTTGGGATATATGTCCACCACGGCAGCGACAGCGAAATCAGAATAACTCAGTGGCTCATTTACAACCAGCGTTATGTCCAGGCGGGTTACCGATTTCAATTTTTCGATCAGTCGCAACAGCAATGGATCGCCATCGATAATGGCTCGTGCCTTGTCCGAGCCAAAGCGAGAGCTTTTGCCCCCTGCCAGGATGTAGGCTCCCAGGATCGGGTCGGGCATTAGGTGGTTTCCTCTTGGCGATCGCGCGCGAATTGTACTTGAGCCCAACTCCAAGCGGCAGCCGTACGTGGAAAGCCTACGGTCGTCATGCCAAGAAAAATGGCGTTCTCGATTTCTGCTTCGGTGGCACCCGCTTCTTTGGCGCGGCGTACGTGACTGCGCACAGCGGACTCTAGGCCAGCTCCTAAGGAGATTCCAATCTTGACCAGAGCTGCCGTTTTGCCATCCAGGGCTCCAATGTTGTCGACCGCTCGGCTCATTTGATCGTGGGCTGCGGCCAACTCAGGAAATCGATCCACGATTTGTTGATAGGTTCCAGGGAGTTTGCGGGGCGTTGGAGTGGTTTCGCTCATGGCCAATAGAGCCTTGGTTGTTGAGGGAGTGTTGAGGAAATATGGCTTGCGGTTGCCGCATAGTCACTTCAGCAAGTTACGCTATATTGAGCATGGTACAAGAGGCTAAGGAGCGATATCAAACCATGTCGAGGTGAAAAACAGTATGCAGTGGGAAAGCCCGATACGAGCTGTGGCGTTCGATATGGATGGCTTGTTGCTCAATACCGAAGAAGTGTACCTGGATGTAGGCACCATTCTCCTGGAGCGGCGAGGGAAGTCTTATCGAGCCGAATTGCGACGGGGCATGATGGGATTGCCGGGGAAACTGGCCATCGAGTTAATGATACGTGAAGAGTCATTGACCGATGATGCAGATCGATTGCTAGAAGAATCCGACCAGGTCTTCATGGAGTTGTTGCCGTCGCGGCTCGGCTTAATGCCGGGAGTCGTGGAGGCTTTCGAATGGCTCGAAAAGCACCAATTGCCATGTTGTGTGGCGACGAGTAGTCGGCGCAAGTTTGCGGAGGATTGTTTGACGCGAGTGGGCCTGAGGGAACGATTGCAGTTCATCGTGACGGCCGAGGATGTACCGCGTGGCAAGCCATTTCCGGATATCTATCATGCTGCTGCCGATGGCATGCAGGTCAAAGCTGACGAGATGTTAGCTTTAGAAGATAGCGGCCATGGTTGTTGCGCGGCTGTGACGTCAGGCGCATGCACGATTGCGGTCCCGGGAGCCCATAGCGCCGATCATACCTTCGCTGGTGCTTTTTACGTCGCCAACACGCTACTGGATCCACAGTTGCGGGCTTGGTTAGAGCGAGCTGTGAATTGAATTCAAAAGTGCGGCGAACGATAGGGCCAATCGAAGATAAAATGAAAAACGCTGAAATGAAAAAGGCTGAATCGATAGCTCGATTCAGCCTTTTGGTTTGTACGTGCGAAGTACTTTGTCAGTCGGTTGACTGACGTCGAATGCTTACACCATTTCCTTGAGCTTCTTCAGTGCTCGAACCTTAACAACGGTCGAAGCAGGCTTAGCTTTGCTCATCATCATTTCGCCGGTCGCTGGGTTGCGAACTTGGCGAGGCTTCTGAGCTGGCTTATGGACAGCCATAATCTTGCAGAGGTCTGGCAGAACAAATTGACCAGGTCCCTTCTTGCCGAGCGAAGTTCCGATTTGAGCCTTCAGTGCGTCGAAGACAGCAGCGACTTGCTTGCGAGACAAGCCAGTTGCTTCTGCGATGCTTGCGAACACTTCGGATTTGGACGGAGCCTTCTTGGTGGCAGCCGCTTTTGCCATGAGTACAGTCCCTTTCTCATCAAAATAACGAAAACACGGTACGTCCACCGTGTAACCAGCAATTCGTCAACGATTTAAAACTCCTCGCCGAGAATTGCAACTGGGAAAAAGCAGAAAAAGGGCTAAAATGCCGAGAAAAACGCGATTTTCGCTAATTTTCCCTTGGAAATTTCAGCCTTTCTCTTTTTTGGACACACTTTGGACTGTTTATCCGTTACCCAAAAGTTGGTCTGTCGCCAAGCCAAATTCCTTGTCCTGGGTCTGGCTGGCAAGCGAATTTTCGAGCTCTGAACTCAGGCGTAGAGATGGAGCGAATTGGAGCATGGCGGCATCGACTGCACTTGGATTGGGGGATTGAGAAGATGCCAATCGAGCTCGTCCGGTCATCGATTGCAGCACAGCGGAAGGGGATAGATTGTTGACCTTAACTCCGTTGGAAGAAACCAAGGCCGAGCTTGTTCCCAGGTCCACCGCAGGCGATGGGGCAGCCAGTGCGGGTGACACATACGAGCGGGTTCGCGCTGCGGAAAGTGAATCGTCCCCTTCCCCTTCCGCGGACGATTCCCCTTCGCCCGCAGTCGGTATGATCGAGAAATTCAGCTGAGCCGCAGTGGCTTTAATGTGAAGCAGCATCGTTCCGTTTTCGACGGCACTTTTCTCGATTCTTGAATCGGTAAGCGGCAGCTGGGTCTGAATGTTTTGGTTGCTGTTGTTTACGGCATTGATCGTGAGCTGAGTTCCCGCACCATTGAGCTGCACGGTCATGTTGCTCACGGTGTTCCAACCCGCTTGGCTGTGATACCAAGACTGCGTGCTTCCCGGTGACACAGCGACCGAAAGCTTGCGGCGGTGGGCTGAACCGAGGAAGTCGCGAATATCGACAATCTGGGGTCTTAAGGTGCTGCCAACCGCAATATTATTGGTCATCGAATCGCCATCGTTTTGATTCGATTGAACGGCGATTCTTGCACTGGAATCATTCAAGAAGGGTAAGGCATCTTTGCGGATCTCATAGTTACCTGGGGCGAGATCGGAAAAGGCAAAACTGCCACCCAAAGTTGTGATGGTCTCTCTGTTAACATCGACACCAAATTGATCCCTACCCGCCAGTAAGACATTGAAGCCGCTAACGACAGTCGTTGGTACATCTTGATTGCCAGTGGAGGAGCGAATTGTTCCACCGATATCGCGAGGTGTGAAGTCAACGACCGATAAGGTCACCGAGGCGATGTCCGTTCCACCCTTCCCATCGCTGATCGTGTAAGTAAACGATACGCTGCCAGTAAAGGTCGCAGTTGGAGGAGTGTAAAGCAACGAGCGATTATCCGAAGCAATAGCGACTGTTCCCTTTCCAGCACCAGGCTGAGTCACCGCTGTAATGGTGAGCGAGTCGCCATCGATGTCGGTATCATTGCTGAGCACCGTCACTGTTCGCGCGATCGTACCGGTCAACACTTGCGCTGTATCGTCCCCAGCAACAGGGGCGTCATTGACGGCTGTTACTGTTACAGTCACAGTTCCCGTTGCTGTTCCGCCGCGACTATCTCGCAGCGTGTAGGTGACCAGTTCGGTTCCGTTAAAGTTCAAAGCTGGCTTATAGCTGATCTTTCCATCGTTGGTGAGCGATGCAGTACCGCCACGGTTCGGAGTGCCCACTGCAGATATGGAGATCGTTTCGCCTGTATCCGCTGTGCTATCGTTGGAAATTGCGTTGATGATAATCGCGTCAGCATCTTCGGCAACCGTGGCAGTGTCATTCACGGCGGTCGGTGGAGGGTTTGCGGCAATCACGGTAACGGTCACCGTACCGTTGGCTGTTCCTCCTCGGCCATCGCTCAAAACATAAGTAATAGTTTCTGTGCCGAGGAATCCCGATTTAGGAGCGTAAATGATATTCAATCCACCGCTACCCACGGCAACTGCACCACCCTGACTTGGTGTCCCAACCGAAGCGACTGTTAGCGTTTCGCCCGTATCAGGTCCCGTAGTATCATTCGTCAACACATTGAGGACGTTATTGGTGGTGTTCTCCGTGATCGTAATGGCATCAGGATTAGCTACCGGCGGATCATTGACGCCGGTGACTTGTACCGTAACGGTCGCGGTTGCCTCCGCATTATTCTGGTCGCGAACGGTATAGGTGAAAGTTTCAGCGCCATTGAAATTGGATGCAGGTGTATAGCGTATGGTTTTTCCATCTTCCGCTATCGAAGCGATGCCTCCATTGGAAAGCGAGCCCAACCGATTGATCGTCAGGATCGTGGAACCTTGGACCGTATCGTTGGTCAAAACAGAAAGCGTGTTGCTGGTGGTGTCTTCATTGACATTGAAGGTATCGTTGTTGACCTGGAACGAAAGAGCCACTGGCAGACTCAACGAACCATAGGTGATGCGGCCGGTATTTATGGGCGTATCCAACCCGTACAAGCCGACGTTGCTGCTGGCGTCATCGGCTGGATCGGAGCGGAACAGAGCTGTGCCAGACGCTTTAGCTCTCATCGAAATTTCAATAAATAGTCGCTCTTCAGGACCGAGTTGGGAAAGGCTATTTGCGAATGCTCCCATCTCATTGATCACCCCCGAAATGTTCGTTGAAAAAGAGGGTGTGTTCGTATAGGGAACTTTGAATGAAACCGGTGACGTACCGGCCAATTCAATTCGATCCGCATCGTAGAGCAAATCGAGGTAGGCGGAGAAAACGCCTTGTGCATTGTCCCGCAAGTCTTGCGTGTAGACTTGAAGCTTGAATGTTTGGCCAATTTGTAGCGATGTTAGGGCAGCCCCAGAGTCGTTGACGGCCGCCAAGCGGAAGCGGACTTGCGCGGTATCATTCACTTTGGTCGTGAAGTTCTGAACACGAACGTTACCAGCCGTATCGGTCAGAGTGATGGAATAATTTCGGTCGCCAAGCTGGCTGGCGGTCGGTGACCATGTGAGCAAACCGGTGCTGGGGTTGATCGTCATTCCTGCCGGAGCGTTTTGGAGACCGTAGACCAAGCCTTGCCCCTCCTCCGCATGACCGATGTCGACGCTGATGCTCGAACCGACATTGGCTGAGGTGGGAATAAGCGTACTAGGAATAGCTACGGGTTCCGTAGCATCATATTTGATGGTTAACGAGGGGGAGTTGGCACTGGTGGTGCCATCTCTTGTTTGTCTAGCTGTCAGCGTGTAATCACCCGAACCCAATGCGGCTATGTTATTGGTGGTGATCGTAGTCGAAGTTCCTGTGGCTGTCGCTGTGCCAATCACCGTGGTACCTAAACGGATTTCGACGGTCGCCCCACTGACCGTACCGCTAACGGTGAATGCGAGACTGCCAGCATTGGTAAGGTTGTCCGAATTGCTGACACCCGTATCGGACACGGCCTCTAGATCGATAGCCGTTGGTGCTGCCGGACTAACATTGATAGTTACGGATTGCGTGTCAAAGGTATCGACGGTGTTGGCTGTGGTTGCCTGACGAACACCCATTAAAACTTGGAAGGAACCCACAAAGTCCGTCGGCGGTGTTATCGTGACTGCTCCGGTGCTGTTATTGGTTGATACCGTGTAGTTGACGGTTCCAACTTTGGCAGCATCGAAAAAGAACGAGTCACCTTCAACGTCTTGCGCGGCTAACTGCACCACCACAGGCGTGTTGACGGTCGTATTAAAACTCGCCGGTAATGCATTTAAAAACGGCGTGCTGTTGAATGTATCTGCGGCTACTGTTGCCGTGAATTGCTGGCTTACGGATTTGCCTTCCGTATCGGTGACTGTGACCGTGATCGTTGCCGAACCGGTCTGCGTTCCAACCGCCTTTAAGCGAATGAGGCCGTTTTCTGTATCATTGAAAACCGTCATGGTCTTGATAAAAGCTTCATTGATCGGCTTATCGTTGTTATCGACAGATGTGATGCTGATACCTTCGCGAACTTTATCGCCTTCGATCAGTTGACCGAAAATGGAATGATTGAAGTCAAGGCTTCGCTGAGGGCCTTCGGTAACGAAGAACTGCGAGTCGTTGGTGTCATCGCTGCTCTTGGCAAAAGAGAGAACGCCCGTGCGATTGTGCTGAAGGTTGAGATTGTACTGATCATCGAAATCGCCCAGTGTCGAACCACCAGTACCAGTGCCGGTTGGGTCGCCCGTCTGGATGACAAAGCCATCAATCACGCGATGGAAAATGATCTTATTGGTACCGACGTTATTGTAAAAACCCGCTTGGATCAGTTCGACAAAGCGACCGGTCGGTATCGGGGCTTCCGTTTCAAATAGCTCGAAGACCATTTCACCTCGGTCTTCAACATTCATACTGACCGAACGCGAGCCTTGCAGCACTTCCGCTGCAATCAAATTCGGATTACTGCTGGTAACCGTGATAGTTAGCGGATTTCCGTTGGGATCGTAGGCGTCTACGGGAATGTGAAGAGGTGAACCGGTTAATACCGTCTGATTGGCAATCGTCTTAAAGCTCGGTGTGCTCGATTGAGGGATGGCAACGCCCGTTCTTTGAGAGAGAGTTGCCAATGAGACAACACCGGTCAAGCGAGTGCCATCAGCAAATTCCCAGGTGGGATAGCTGGTGATGTTTTCCTCAGTTGCAATCTGATTGGGCGTTCGATCCGGATTGGTGACTTCCACAAACGGGAGAAGATCGCCACCATCCTCGAACAACGCTTTCTGCTCGTTGCACGCTTTGCACCAAACAGCGCCATACATGACCGCTCCCGAGTTGCCGATCGCTTTAGCGAAGGCCACCAGATCATTGGCCGCTTCGCCCTCGGCAAATAGTCCCGCTGTATCCGAGTTGTTTCCCGATGTGAAACTGTCGACCGCCATCAACTGACGGGCTTCCAGTGATTCCACTCGCAAGCCGCGCTTCAACGTTTGCGACTTACGGGATTTTGCCCAGCCCTTCAACCAACGAAGTTTAAGTTTGGACAACTTGGACCGGAAACTACGGTTGGCCATGCGAACCTCTGCGAAAAAATCTGACAAGTTAGAACTTCTAGATGAGATAGTTTATTCGTAATGAATAACCGCTCGAGGTATATTTGCAACTCTACACGGATTCGAACGATTACAGTCCCTTTTACGGGCGGAATTCGAGTAAGTTCGCCTCGGAGCTATTGCTTTTCCTGCATATTCGAACTAAACCGCACACCTTCCAGTCAATCCTGGAACTATTTATTACTTCTTATTGGGGGTCTGTTTCCGCTCCTCCCTCCTCAAGACAAGGGTCACAACGGCTGACAAAAAGGTTGCTGCTATCTGGATTAAGGGTTGGATTGTCTTGGACACATGGGGAAAACGAATTCAACCGAGAGGCCCACGGCACGGTAGAACGTGCTCTGATGAGCTAGCCCCTTAGATGTACCAAAGTCCAAAAAGTTCCCGCCATCTCTTCTGCTTGCTCAAAACGATGGCCCATTTTATTTAAATTACCGGCTCGGTAATTGTCTGGTGCCGAATGGCCGATCCAACAGGTGTCCGATTTGGAATGCGAGGCGGTTCGCCCGGCAGTCGGTTACTTCATGCAGGGCAACCCGTTTTTCGAATTGCTGTCCCCTTGGCATCGATTTTCCATCGAATCCACTTAGCCCGATTCTGAATCGATCCTCGAACTTCCCGCGGACAACACCATGCTCGAGCGAAATCCATATGTTGATTAAGCTCGAGTACCGATGAACGCGAGAACGAGCGGGGCCAAGTGTAATGCTAATCGGAGGATTTCCGGGATATTGCCCTGACCGTTAGTGGTCGGAATCGTCCTTCAGGTCATTTTCGCTGATCATTCGAAAGCCTTTTTGGGCCAGCGTTTCCAGTGCAGCCTCCGTGTTATCTACCATCACGGCAACAGCCGGTACGCCGCGTGGGCGAACGATAAGGGGGTAGGCCTGAATGATGTTGATTTCTGCCTGCAACAGGGCGGTGCATATTTGTAGCAACGGTTGTCCGTGGGCTGGAAGTTCAACGCCAATCAAATCGCTTTCAATGATCGCTAGACCTGCTCGTTCAAGAATTTCCCTGCCTCGTTCTGGTTGCGACACCAGAAATCGGACGAAGGCGCATTCGGCAGCGTCACTGATGGAAAGGGCGACAATGCGTATTCCGGTCCCTTCAAATCGTCTCACCACCTCGAGCAATTGACCGACCCTATTTTCTAGAAATACAGTGAATTGTCGGATGGTGGGATAGTTACGGCCGCGGATCGTTTGAAAGGCCGTTGTCGAATCGTCGCCTGAACTCATAAATTGCACTCTCTCGAATTGTGATTTCCTACCACTGCCGAAGTCGGTCCATGCTCGCTTGACTTTAGTTTCACAGCCGCGAACGCAAACCGATCTGCAAGAAGTTTATAAAAACGCTTCTCTATCTGGTCAACCGGTGCGATTCCATCGCTGCCGCACATGTACATATGATACGATTTTCGCTGGCGAGTGACTAGTCTAATTCGGCATCCTGCGACCTCTAGCATGCTCGATCGATTCGAGTGTGGGCTATCGCAATTTGTTGACCAACTATGCTTCCCGAATCCAATCCGAATAAGATTTCGGTCTGCTCTTCAAAACCAAAGGTCAACTTAAATGAAATGCGTTGCCGACACTGCTATTGCCCTGTGAGTCTCTGACAGTAGACACCGACGGTTTTAATATGAACCTACAGAAGCGTACCGGTGGTGCACATATTGCGCCCGCCCCTTCCGCTAACGACGGACAGTTGCTTGTGCAAGTCTGGGCGAGGTCGAAGACAAAAGAGGCCGAACAATCGCATGCAACGGAGTTGGTGGTAGGGTCGGATTTGAAATCAACGCATCTCGCGCCGGCCCGCTGATGCATGTCGTACAACCCTGTCCTTCGCCGACAAAAGTCTCGTCGGTACAGGTGCTTGTTTTATAAGTAAGTTTCAGGTTTGGGAGAGCGTGGCAAAATCGTTCAGCGCTCGCTATCCCGTTGGTCCCCATCGGCGTTTTCGCCAACAGCGAATGAACTGAATCCATCATGGCAAACTGAAGACAAACAAGATCAAAACCAATATATACGTACAATTGTACGTGAAATGGTACTCGGATTTGTGAATGGATTTGTGTATGGATTTTTACGTGTATGGATTGCGAAAATTTAAAGCGAATCATCTACGTTGGAGAAAGCTGTTTCGAATCCGATCCGGTCTCCTATTGGAATCCGTTCTGTTTTCTGCTCTCATTGGCTTGGGCTGCATTTTAAGTTAGGCTTTCCCTACGCAATAGGATTCGTTTGGGATCTGAGCGAACGCTGCTTTACGGGCCACGGCCGGGAAGTCTCGAAACATAGGAATCCATTATGCTCGCAGAGTTTCAACTCAATATTCGGGTTCGATACAACGAAACGGATGGTCAAGGGCGCGTTCATCATGCTCAGTACCTCAATTATTTCGAGCGAGGGCGTGTCGAAATGTTACGAGCCTCAGGTTTTAGTTACAAAGAGCTAGAAAAAGGAGGCTTGATGCTAGTGGTTTCTCAAATTCGAGTTCGCTATCTTCTCCCGGCCGAGTTTGATGATGAATTGCAGTTGATTACGCGAGTTCTTTATGCGCGAGGAGCTCGACTGGAGCATCAGTACCAGCTTTATCGCAACACGGATCTTTTGGTGGATGCAGAAACGGAAATTGCATGTATCGACCGGAGCGGTAAAGTGCGACGACTACCGAGTTATCTTCAGTGGAAACCCGCCGGGGGCTAGTTGGCTGAGCGGAATTGGCAATCGAAAAAGGAACCGACGGGGCAGCTGAAAAAAGAAGCCCATCGAACACGCTGATGAAATAAATGTTTCGCTGCTGGTCCCGATGCAATGGACTCGCGATCGTGTCCTGCGGCATGGTGCGTTGTTTGTCGCGAGCCATTGATCGGGAACATGATGCTGCCGGTCCCGATGCAATGGACTCGCGATCGTGTCCTGCGGCGTGGTGGGTTGCTTGTCGCGAGCCATTGATCGGGAACGTGATGCTGCCGGCCCCGATGCAATGGACTCGCGATCGTGTCCTGCGGCATGGTGCGTTGTTTGTCGCGAGCCATTGATCGGGAACATGATGCTGCCGGTCCCGATGCAATGGACTCGCGATCGTGTCC
>Ga0169931_10000969_pt1 | contig 47587 bp, 39 predicted proteins | sample Kivu_15m_20L_FD_129675 | JGI IMG/M metagenome (GOLD analysis project Ga0169931, IMG submission 129675) | Freshwater microbial communities from Lake Kivu, Western Province, Rwanda to study Microbial Dark Matter (Phase II) - Kivu_15m_20L... | ecosystem: Environmental > Aquatic > Freshwater > Lake...
CCTACCTCATAGAGCGCCAGCTAAAGCCCGAGGCGAGAGCGGATATCATCGAATTATTTGCTCAACAAGACATCCTGCCCACGGCTATGATGGATATTTCCGATGGGCTGGCTTCAGAGATTTTCCACCTTTGCCGCCAATCCGGATTGGGGGCATTTGTAGAGGAAGTGGGAATACCCATGCGACCCGAGACAGCATTTCAGGCGGTCGGATTTGGGTTAGATCCTGTAACCTGTGCCTTAAGCGGAGGTGAGGATTATGAACTACTGTTTACCCTGAATCCCAGGGATGTGGATAAAATCAAGTATTTACCGGATATTTACATTATCGGGGAAATGGTTCCGGCAGCAGACGGTATCCATCTGCATACCAAAGGAGGTCATCGTCATGCGCTTACTGCTCAGGGATGGACTCATTTTTCCCAATGATTAGAAAAGCTCATGCGGAAGTTTTTTCATATCCTAATTATCCTGTGTGTTTGGGCTTGTCAGCCAGATAAACCCAAGGAAACGGAGGCTGTAGTTGAGGTGAAGGTGCCCCGGTTCGACCGGGATTCTGCGCTGCGTTTCGTGGCCGACCAAGTAGCTCTTGGTCCCCGAGTTCCGGGAACAAAAGCGCACCAAGCGGGCCAAGCCTACCTGGTATCCAAGCTTAAGGCATTTGGGGCGCAGGTGATGGAACAGCGGTTCTCAGCCACTACTTACGATGGGAAAACCCATGTTGGTTTTAATCTCATCGGGAGATTTCGGCCTGAGGCCAAGCGTCGGCTATTGTTGGCGGCTCATTGGGATTCGCGGCCATTTGCCGACTCTCCAGTTTTCGGTGGTGATTCCAGGCAGCCTGTTTTGGGAGCGGATGATGGTGCCAGCGGGGTGGGCGTTTTGCTTGAAGTGGCGCGGCAGTTGCAGCTTCAGCCGGTGGATATGGGGGTGGATATTGTGTTTTTTGATTTGGAGGATTATGGCGATGACGGAGGAGCTTCGGAGACTTGGTGTTTGGGCAGCCAGTATTTTTCGCGAAATCTTCCCTACTCGGGGGAGGATAGACCGGAGTATGGCATATTGCTGGATATGGTGGGAGCATCCGGAGCACGCTTTGGCCGGGAGGCTTTTTCCATGCAATTTGCCGGACAAGTCATGGACAAGGTATGGCATTTGGCGCAAGCGATGGGATACGGCAATCATTTCCTAGATGACTCTGTAGGGGCCACTACGGATGATCATTATTTTGTCAATACTATTGCACAGATTCCGATGATTGACATCATCAACCGGCCTTTAGATTCGCAAACTGGCTTCGTGCCGCACTGGCACACCGACGCTGATACCCTGGACAAGATAGACCGCAATACGTTGCGAACTGTTGGGCAAGTTCTCTTAGCGGTAATCTATCGGGAGTACATAGGTACCTTGTGATGGCAGGTATCGGTCAAAGGCTATGAAGCGATACGTCTACTTTTGGTTTGCTTTTCTATTCCTTGTTCTACCTCTAGCTGGTTTTGGGCAAAAGCCCCAGCCTTTTTCGGCCATTAGGAAGCTGATTCCGGCCGAAATTCCCCGGGCATTAGCGTTGACCAAAGCCTTGGAGGCGTATGCGACGAACAATGCAGTAGATAGTCTGGAAGATCAGGCAAATTACCTTTACGGTTTGATTTATTATTTTCAAGGAAAGTATATCCTTTCTTCAGCAGCTTATCGCAAAGTCCTTAACGGGAAATATGCGCGAGAGAATCCATTATTCTTGGAGTATACCCAGAATAATCTGGGAGTCGATTTAGAAATTCTTGGGGAATACGACAAAGCCTTGCTTGCCTACAGCGAATCAGAGAAACTGGCGAGGGCCAGAGGGGATTCCATGGGAATGGCTAAGACTTGGTTAAATATGGCCCTATTGAAACAACTTACCGGGGACAAGGATGGGGCCATGGCGTATAACCAACACGCACGTGCTTTTTTTGAGGGCAAAAAGGATAAGGTCCATCTCGGTTTATCCTACCTCAATGAAGCGGGATTTCGCATGCCCGGGGATATCCAAGGTGCCCGGAGGGATGCCAACAAAGCTCGGTCCCTCTTTTCAGCAGCGGGGGATACCTTAAATTTACTTAAAACCTTAAGCCAATTGGTGGAGATTGGTATGGCAGGCGACGATATTACCTTAGTCAGGAGCAGTCTGGATGCTGGTCTTGACTTGTCGAAACTTGGGGAAATATTTATCCCTGTTCGGGTGAAAATTTTGCTTCAAGGCGTAGCATGGCATGGGGGTTTGGGCAGGACAGCTAAAGCTGGTGCCATGCTAGCTGAGGCCAAGCAATGGAATGAGCAATTAGAAACCAGGGAACACCAGTTCCAGCTATTTATATGGGAAACGATACTTAGTGCATGGCGCGGGGATGCCGCTGCGGTAGAAGCGGGAATCATTTCCTGGGAGAAAGAGTACCAGCAGTCAATGGACCGAAAATCGCGTGCCCATTACGAAGAGTTAGCTGCTTTAATGGAAAAAGAAAAGTTGCAGGCTGAAATTAGCTTACTGAAACAAAGTAATGCCAGAAAAAATCAGACTATTCTCTTGGTTGTGCTGCTGATTGGTCTGCTTGCTGGGGGGCTTCTACTTTTTATCTACCAATCCCATCAAATTCACCAAAGAGATCGCCGCATTATAGACCTCAATGTGCCAAAGATTCTTCCTGGGATTACACCGGATCAAGTCATGAAGGATGGTTCAGCGGATAAATTATTTCCTTTGTTTTTGGATTTGCAGCAGCTTATGGAAAAGGAGAAATGGTATATGCGCCCAGGGCTGACCATTTCAGATTTGAGTTCCCGGCTTATGACCAATAACAAGTACCTGTCGAGTGTTGTCAACCAGTATGCGCGAATGACCTTTACGCAATACATCAGCCAGTTGCGAATTCGGGATGCCAAACTGATGCTTCTTACCGAAAATGGGAAAAAAACGGTCAATGAAGTGGCCATTCAATGTGGCTTTGGCAATGCCTCCTCCTTCATTCGCACCTTTCGGGAACTTACGGGGACAACTCCGGTTGGTTTCGTCAAAACAGTTCAGAAATATCATAATTCCTGATTTGACTATTTATTTTTCCGGAATGGATTATCCATAATTTTTTAATACGCTTATTTTTAGACATTGTTTCCTGGAAATTACTCCCAATTTAAAGGCCTACTCCTTGATGGTGGGCCTTATTTTTGGTGCTCGGCTTGTAAGCCCCGGTTTGAACACCTTGTTGGCCGATGAGCAATATTAATTCGCCCTACAGGTTGCTTTTTGCTTTGAAGGTTAAGCAATTGCGGCATAATAAGGGTTTCTCCTTCCTGGAACTTTCGCATCGGACAGGCCTTTCCGTTTCGTATCTCAATGAAATTGAACGAGGAAAGAAGTACCCGAAGGCAGAAAAACTTGGTGCATTATGTTTGGCATTGGGAGTAAAACCGGGAGATTTAGCCGGCCCGGTTGCTGGAGAAGGCCTAGAGACAGTTGCCGCTTTGCTGGAGACTAATTTTCTGAACGAATTGCCACTGGATCTTTTCGGTATCGATGTGGCAAAGGTGGTGGAAATTATTGCACATGCTCCGGCGCGATTTGGAGCTCTGATTTCCACTTTGCTTGAATTGGCTCGTCATCATGCCGTAGGTAGGGAAAACTTTTATTTTACCGCCTTGCGGTCCTATTTAGAGATGCACCGAAATTTTTTTGAAGACTTGGAGGCTTCCGTAGATGCCTTTACAGCTGCATATGGGATTAATGCGGAGCGGCCAATTGCGGAGAAAACTCTCGAAGAAATATTAGTTTCTACCTATGGGTATCAGATTCGATCGGGTGGCCTGGACCGTTATGAAAAAATTAGGCATTTGTACTACTTGTACTTACCGGCCTCCGGAACCCTACTGCTGCGAAGTGGCCTGGATGCTATGCAGCGTTCCTTTTCCTTTGGAAAAGAACTTGCTTTTCAGTATTTACAATTGACGGAGCGGGCTTTTACCTCTTCCATCCTTCAGGGGAAGGTATTTGAGGAAGTTCTAAACCATTCCCGGGCCATTTACTTCTCCGTTGCCTTGCATCTTCCCCGCACCCTTCTCGTCCAGGATTTGGAATCTTTTTTCCGTCGGGAAACCTGGGATGCGGAACAATTTATGGGACTGATGCTTGCCTATCGGGTTACTCCGGAGATGTTTTATCACCGGTTAACCAATCTTTTGCCTCAGTATTTTGGTCTAGGGGATTTATTCTTCATGCGGTTTGTTCATCATGCGGAGACAGGTACCATGCAGGTAGATCGAGAGTTGCATCTGAACAAAAAGCATCAGCCACACGGTAGCAATTTGTCTGAACATTATTGCAGGCGATGGATAGCGGTATCCGTTTTACTGGGGGATACCTCTTCGGGATCAACGATGCACGCACAGGTCGCCCGTTTTCAGGAGAAGCGGGAAACTTATCTGTGTCTCACCCATATACGGCAAAGCGGGCCGGAACCCGGAACGAGGGTCAGCGTCACCTTGGGTATAGTACTTGACAGAAAACTGAGGGAGAGGGTTCGGTTTGCTTCCGATGGAAAGATTCCTGAAAGGCAGGTGCACACTACGTGTGAGCGTTGCCCAATTTCAGATTGCTCAGAGCGGGCTGCTCCCCCCATTCATCGGGAAAGGCGAAAGCGGGCCTTGGAGATGGAAAACCTACTCGCGACTTTGCTCAAGAAGTAGCCTATTCGCGGGAAATCCCGTATTTTCGACATTTGTCATGGTCAATATCCTTTTCCTTTCCCTACCCTTCCTAGAACCTGCCATTGACACAGCGCGCGGGCTGAACCTGGAGGCAATTTGGCTGCATCAAACCTTTTCCCCGAAGCCAATGGGTGGGCTGCGGTTTTCTCCCCAAGGCGAATACCTGGTGCGCATTCGGAATGGACGCCTTGTGCAGTGGACGCCTGGGGGTGCAGAAGAATTACTTTTCGATCCAAATGCGATACCGGGAACCGAAAGCATGAATATTTTCGAATTCAATCAGTCTGCCGACGGTCAATTGCTCTTGGTGCATTCGGACCAAGAAGCTGGAGGACGGCCAAGGGGTCCTGTCCTGGTTCATTGTTATGATCGCAGGTCCCAGCGCATGACCCTGGTAGCCGGCGGAGCTAGGATTAAGTACCCAAGCTTTTCTCCGGAGGGAAAATGGGTGGCCTATGTTTTGGAAAATAACCTGTATGCCTGGGATATTGCCGCAGATACCGCACATGCTGTCACCACGGATGGTTTGCCAGGTTCGATCATCAACGGATATGGCGACGGGGTTTACGAAGCAGGGTTGGGTCTTAAACAAGAACAAGCTTTTGCCTGGTCGCCAGACGGCCAATACTTGGCTTTTCTCCGGCTTCCTGAAGTACCGGATTCCGGTGCCCTAGATGTTTTTGATACGAAATGGTCCAAGGAGGAAAAACTACCTGGCCAAAAACCCCAGGTGGATCATGAGCCCATTCGTCCAGTTGTGGGTATTTGGTCATGTGTATCGGGGCAGGTTCGTTATTTTCATTTGGGTGATGAACTGACATATCTAGCCGGATTGCAATGGGCACCACAGACGTCGGCATTGAGTGTTCTGGGACTGAACCGGTTACAGAATCATTTGAAGAGGTATCTGATTGATGCCAAAACGGGAACCATTCGATTGTTCCTGGAGGAGCGCGATGCGGCTTATCTGCCCGTTTGGGATGACCTCACCTTCTTGGAAAGCAAAAATCAGTACCTGCGGCGAAGTGAAGCCTCTGGTTGGAATCATATCTATCTCCATGAACTCGAAGGTGGAAAGGTCAGGCAACTAACCCGTGGTGAGTGGGAGGTGACGGCATTGTACGGTGTGGATGAGGCAGAGGGTTGGGTATATTTTCAGGCGGCTCTTCATGGTCCACGGGAACGCCAGGTATGCCGAATTCGGTTGGATGGAAAGGATTTGGAAGAAGTAGCAGAGGAACCCGGCTGGAACTCAGCGGTCTTTGACAAACTATACAAACACTTTATCCTTACCCATTCAGCCATGGAAATGCCACCGAGGTTGGGACTGTACCAGTCCGGGGGACAGGTGATGCAGCAGCTGGAGGAAAACTCCGATTTAATGGAAAGACACCGGGCAATGGGATTCCGGCCGGCGGAGTTTTTCAGATTCCAAACACCTGATCAATGGGAACTCCAGGGTTGGCTGATGAAGCCACTTGATTTTCAACCTCAGGCACGGTATCCTTTGGTACTGGTCCTAAGCGGGGAGCCGGGAGGACAACTGGTGACGGATAGTTGGGGTGGGGAACTGTATGCGTGGTATAGGTACCTCACGCAGCGTGGATTTCTCGTTGCAGGGGTTGATTTTAGGGGAACCAGCGGACGGGGGGCGGCTTTTCGAAAGGCAACCTTTCTCAAGCTCGGTCAACTTGAGACAGACGATTTAGTTGCAGCGGCCAGGTATCTGGGCAATCTGCCTTATGTGGATGCCGGACGGATGGCTTTATACGGAGAGCATTTTGGTGGCTACCTTGCAACCATGGGTATGCTTAAGGGAGGTGATTTATTTACAGCGGGAATAGCGGTGGCTCCGGTGAATCACCGAACTTGGTATAATCCGATGTTTGAAGCGCAACATATGCGCACGGAAAAGAAAAATCCACCGAGATATGATGAGCAGCCATTCCTTCCTTTAGCAGGACAACTGCAAGGCAAGTACTTGATTTTGCATGATATGGCCGATTTACGGGTACCTTTTCAGCATACAGCGGCGGTGATAAACGTCCTGATTAATGAAGGTAAGCCCTTTGATTCCGGAATATACCCCATGCGCTCACCAGACATGGCAGAAGGGAAGGTGCAGCTGCATAAGTACCGGCGGATGACTGATTTTCTTATGGTGCATTTGCGCGGTGGGGAAATAAAGACTCGTATTCCTATGAATCCCAGGGTGGAGATGATGCGAACCCTACAGGAATCCAAGCGAAACCATCAGGTTCCGATTAAAGATTGAAGGGATCATGGCGGAGAAAAAGCGGAAAAATACCCCTGACTATGTCAATCGAAGGGCGCGATTCGAGTACAACTTTCTGGACAATCTGGAAGCTGGGATTATGTTGACGGGAACCGAAGTGAAAGCAGTTCGGGGTGGAAAGGTAAATCTGAGTGACGCTTACTGCCTTTTCGAGCGGGGGGAACTTTTCATTCGCAATCTGTACATCCCGGAGTACGAGAACGGAACCTATTCCAATCACGATGCCCGGAGAATCCGTAAGTTGCTGTTACAGGGCAAGGAACTGAAAAAATGGGAAAGGCGGGTCACAGAAAAAGGATTGACCATCGTACCCTACAAAATGTATTTTTCGGAGCGTGGCTTGGTAAAGGTCGGCGTGGCTTTGGCGCAGGGAAAGAAATCGTTTGACAAGCGGGAATCGATTAGGGAAAGAGAGAGTCAGCGGGAGTTAGACCGGGTTCGGAGGGAGAGGCAATGACATAGGGGTATCCTTCGTAAAAGCGATGCGGTGCATTGGCATACATTTTCATTTTCTATACCTTTCATCCGTTATAGGATGCATGCGCAGGCAGTTCCGTTAGATTTGGCCTTTAACAGCGCCAGATTGATCCATAAAGTATTTCCATCACTTGGACCTATTGAAAAATGGGACGGTGGCTGCGGAGGAGTTGAGCGATTCGTGCCGAAAAACGGCTGAGCGATTCCCTTTTTCTTATGTTAATACAAAAAATTATTTCCTAGGGTAGGTGTTTCCCTACATGGCATTCGGATTGTGCCTTACTTGCTCCCAGGCCCAGGCGGTGCGCATGATATCGCGGATGTTGTAGCGGGGAATCCAGCCCAAATCGCGGGTGGCTTTGGCGGGGTCAGCATAGATTGCCACGACATCGCCTGGCCTGCGGTCACCCAGGATATGAGGTGCTGCCTGTCCGGTTACTTCTTCAAATGCAGAGAGGGCTTCCAGAACGCTGACACCTTGACCGATGCCTAGATTGAAGACGGGGCATTTCGTGGTGTTCTTTCCTTGAAGGAGGAATTGGAGGGCGAGTGTATGGGCGTGCGCAAGGTCCATAACGTGAATATAGTCGCGAATACAGGAACCGTCGCGGGTAGGGTAATCGGTGCCGAAAACGGTAAAAGGGGGTCTTTTGCCTGCTGCTGCTTCTGTGATGACGGGCACTAGATTAGCTGCGGGATTTGCGGGATCCTCCCCAAGTATGGCGGATTCGTGGGCTCCGGCAGGATTAAAATACCGCAGCAGGACCATTTGCATGGGATGACTGGTGCGGGCCAGATCCATAAGCATATCCTCGCCCATCTGCTTGGTCTTGCCGTATGGCGATTCGGCTTCCCGACGAGGTGTTTCTTCCCTAACAGGCAATTCTTCGGCATTGCCATAAACAGTGCAAGAGGAGGAAAAAATAAGATGTGGCGTATTGTATTGGGACATGCTATTCAAAAGATTTAGCAGGCCGACCAAGTTGTTGTGGTAATACCTGAGAGGTTCCAGGACAGATTCGCCGACCGCTTTAAGTGCTGCAAAGTGGATGACGCCTGTGATGTCAGGGTTCTCCCTAAAAACCCTGCTCAAGCCAGTAGCGTCGGTAAGGTCTACCTTGTGATTGCGTACTTTTATGCCGGTGACGCGAAATACGCCCTCCAATGCTGATTCAGAGGCATTGCTCAGATTGTCCAGGCTAAGTACCTCGAAACCATTGCCAATGAGATCAATCAGAGTATGGCTCCCAATATAGCCACAGCCTCCGGTTACCAGGATTTTTCCCATAGCACAAAGCAACCTGATTTTTATCATAAATTGGAGGTATGGACCTGAAAAAAATGGTGAGGAATATCTGCAATTTGGCTGAAGAAGCGGGACATGCCATTCTGGATATTTATGGCAAAACGACTATTGCAGTGACAGACAAGGCAGACCTATCTCCCCTTACCGAAGCCGACCGTGCGGCCAATGGGATTATTTGCCGATACCTGGCACAACATTATCCAGATATTCCCGTCATTTCGGAAGAAAATCGGGAGGAGCCATTTGCCATTCGTCGCGAGTACAAATGGTGCTGGATGGTGGATCCCTTGGACGGCACCCGGGAATTCCTTGCCCATAACGGAGATTTCACGGTGAACATAGCATTGATAAGAGGTGGCGAGCCACTGCTTGGTGTGGTTTACGTGCCGGTATCGGGAGACCTGAGTCACGCCATTCAGGGAGGGGGTGCTTACTTGCGGGAAGGAGGGGAGGTTCGGCCTTTGGCAACTCGGCCCTTTTCCCTGCAAAGTCCGGGACTTCGGGTGGTGGCTTCCCGCAGTCATTTGAGTGCGGAGACCTCCCGGTTTATCAGCCATCTGGATTCCCCAGTGCTCGTGTCAAGAGGCAGTTCCCTGAAGTTTCTTATGCTGGCAACAGGACTAGCTGAGGTGTATCCGCGGCTGTCGCCCACATCCGAATGGGACACAGCGGCGGCCCAGTGCATTTTAGTCGAGGCAGGTGGACGGGTGCAAAGCTATCTGGAGGGCAAGCCCTTGCGCTACAATAAAGAAAATCTTAGGAATCCGCATTTTGTGGCATATGCCCATTGGGAAAAAGGGTAATCTGTCGCCAGATGTAGGTTACAGATTACTTGAGTGGCATGATGAGGTTATTCCCAGCTGAAGGGGTGTTCCATGTCCACTTTGAATCTATTTTGATAGGACTGCCTTCTGTTTTAGCAGGATTGAAGGGTTTTCATACCTATTTTCCTGTTGGCCTACAATCTTTTAACAGTAAAGATTTAAGTAGGCCATATTGGTAATCCGTTTATTTTTAGCCTTAATGGCGTTTAGATTTTGGCTTAAAAGGGGATTACCTTTGGGAAACAAACAATGTCGGAGTGAATGATTACCTTTTCCTGGAATCGCTGGGTTTGCACACCTGGGGTTTTTGGTTGGTTTTGTTATTGATTTCCGGGGCTGTTGGTCTTTGCCTACTTCTTGGATTCCGCTTTTTGTTTCGCCGCCGCGGCGAGCCACGCTCCTTTTTTTTCTTATCCCTGCTGCTGCTGGCCTTTGGCTTTACCCAGATTTATCAGGTATGGCGGCTCCTAGACCTTTTTTCTTTTTTTCCGAAGATGCGGTACGTTCCCATTTACTTCAGTCTGGCATTGCCAGTGTTATTTTTTTATTATGTGAAGGTGGAACTTTTCCCAGCATATCGCCTTCGCTGGACAGACGCCAAGCATTTCCTGCTGCCGGGAGGACAATTTTTTTATTTTTTGACCCAGTGGATCTTTGAGGCCCGCATGGTGATTTCGGAGCGCCTATTGCCATTCAATCCATTCTTTGGAAGTGTAGAGACTGCCTTGTATTTGGTCTTATTTGCAGCGTATCTTTTTTTTAGCTTAAGATACATTGTCCAGAAAAAGCGTATTGGAGCCGATATCCGGAAACAGCGACAAGTTCTTTATCTTGAAATTCTGGTTCAGTTGTTTTCTGGCTTGTTCCTATTGCACAGTCTATTTATTCTGTTCGACTATTACACCTACCGGTTTGTCCAATACAATGTGCAGTCGGAAAAGCTTTATGTAGGCTTTGGGGTATTAACCTTTACCTCGCTGCTTGGTTGTCTGGCCATTTACGGTGTGCAATTGCTTGGCTGGGGCAGGCGGCGCATATATCCTTGATTAGTCGTCCTTCTTTTTAAAATCGCCTTTCTTCCAAGCGTCGAAAAATTGTTTCCAGGCGATTGGATTGAATATATTCATTGGAGGTCGTTGCCCGTAATAATAGTAATTTGACGCTTGGCGGCGAAGGTAATAATCGGCATTTTCATTGCCATCATAGGCAACAGAGGTTTCAGCTTTCTTAAGAACCTCTTTCGCCAGGTTGGTGGCAGCGATTCGCTGGAGTTCTGGGGTGACGTCCATAGCCAGGAATTCGAGGCGGAAATGGTCGCGGCTTGGCCAGGGAAAAACTACGGTTTCGGGGAGATTGATTGGATCCTGGGTCATGAGTTGAACGATGGAGTATTTTTCATCTGCAAGATCTTTGGGTACCAGATACTCCACGGTTTTGTAGCCCACTGCGGAAAAAAGAATAACGTCTCCTTTTTCCACCACGATGGAGAAGAATCCTTTCAGGTCGGCGTAGGTACCCCGGTTTTTCCCTTTGATGAGGATATTGGTATAGGGAACAGGAAATAGTTCAGATTCGTCACTGCCATCAAGAACCAATCCGGAGAACTGAACAAGCTCCTGACGGGTACTTCCGGTTTGCTGGGCAGAAAGAAGAGACCCTGCCAGCAGGGCCAACGATAGGAAAGGAACCCAAATCGGTTTCATAAACATCTTTTGCGGCTAAAGACAGCGGTCAGGCTTCGGACGTTGTGCGAAGATAAACCATTTTCCAAGAGGAAAATTGGCTAGCTGCGCCGAGATTCCAGAGCGAGGTCCAGGACGTCTGTCATATCACTGACATAGGAAAACTCTAGGCCCCGAAGGTACTCCGGATTGATTTCGGTGACATGCCTTTCATTGGCCTTAGGTAGGATGATACGTTTCATACCTACCCTTTTAGCAGCCAAGATTTTTTCCTTAATACCACCTACAGGAAGCACCTTTCCACGAAGGGTAATTTCCCCAGTCATAGCCAGAAAAGGGAGCACTCTTCGTCGGGTAAAGAGGGAGGAGATGGACGTCAGCATGGTAATACCAGCGGAAGGGCCGTCTTTTGGAATGGCACCCTCTGGGATATGGAGATGGATATCACTTTTCTCCATGATGTCGGTATCGATTTGGAGATCGGTGGCATGGGCCTTGATGAAACTATGTGCGGTGGTTGCCGACTCTTTCATAACGTCTCCAAGATTGCCTGTGAGGATAAGTTTTCCATTGCCTTTGGTGAGGCAGGATTCCACAAATAAAATGGCGCCACCTACCTGCGTCCAAGCAAGACCTATAGCAACCCCCGGAGCTTTCATTTCGGTATACTGATCGGGATTGAATGGCGATGGCCCCAGGATATCCGACACCATTTCCACAGATAGATCGGGTTCGTAGGCTTCTTCTCCGGCTACCCGTCGGGCGATGGCCCGCATAACGGAGGCAATTTGGCGGTTTAGGTTTCGGACCCCCGATTCGGAGGTATAGTGCTGGATGATGAATTCCAGAATGGCAGGTCGCCACTTCACGTGTTTTTTCTTTAGTCCGTGGGCTTCCAGTTGTTCCGGTACCAAGTGCTTTTTAGCTATTTCCTTCTTTTCCTCCACGGAGTAGCCGCTTATTTCAATAACCTCCATGCGGTCGAGCAGGGCGGGTTGGATGGTGCTTAGGGAATTTGCCGTGGCGACGAACATGACCTTGGAAAGGTCAAATTCCAATTCCAGGTAGTTGTCCTGGAAGGTACTGTTTTGCTCAGGGTCGAGGACTTCCAGTAAAGCAGAGGAGGGATCGCCGCGGAAATCCCGATTGATTTTGTCTATTTCATCGAGGATAAATACAGGATTATTCGTCCCGCATTTGCGTAGCGATTGCAGAATTCTGCCCGGCATGGCCCCGATATAGGTCTTGCGATGGCCCCTTATTTCGCTTTCATCGGACACCCCACCAAGAGACATACGGATGAAGTTGCGGTTGAGCGAGCGGGCGATGGATTTGCCCAAGGAGGTTTTCCCGACACCTGGGGGTCCGACGAGGCAGAGGATTGGTGCTTTCAGGTCGCCTTTGAGTTTGAGTACGGCGAGGTGTTCCAAGATGCGCTCCTTGACCTTTTCTAAGCCGGAGTGATCGGCATCGAGGGTTTTCTTCACTTTTGCAAGGTCGAAATTGTCCTCGGAAGATTTATCCCAAGGAAGATCAGTCATGAGATCGAGGTAGTTGACTTGAATGCCGTACTCCGGTGAGTGCGAGTTAATCCGTTTTAGCCGGGTCACTTCTTTTTCGAAATGCCGCGCCGTCTTTTCGGACCATTGGATTTTCTCGCCCTTGGCAGTAATGCGCGACACCTCTTCCTCTTGGGGATTTTGGCCAAGTTCTTCCTGGATAGTTTTTAGTTGCTGATTCAGAAAGTAATCGCGCTGTTGTTTGTCGATATCGACACGCACCTTGGACTCAATCTGGTCTTTGAACTCAAGCATCTGAAGTTGCTTGGAAAGTTCGCTGAGAATGAATTCCGCTTTAGCCTGATTATCGTCAAGTTCCAGAATCTGTTGTTTCACCTCCGTCCCGGAATAAAGGTTTGAGGCGATGAAATTGAGCAGAAAGGCTTTGTCCTCGATGCTTTTGAGCATGCCGAGGGCTTCGGACGGGATATTGGGAGAAAGTTCAATTATGCGCTTGGCCATATCCATAATGGTAGACAGGAGAACCTGGAATTCCAGGCCGTCGGGGATAGGTTGATCGGGCAGCAGGGAAATAATTCCCTCCAGATAAGGTTTCTGGCGGGTGAGCCCATCGAGGCGGAAGCGCTGCTGGCCGCGCAAAATGGCTGTTGTGGTGCCATCGGGCATGCGGAACAGTTTCATGATGCGAGCAACAGTTCCGATTTGGTACAAATCGGCCTGCACGGGATCTTCCTTTTGGAGGTCTTTCTGGGAGAGGACCCCAATGGCCCGGGAAGCGTCGAAGGCCTTTTTGATGGCCTTGATGGATTTGTCTCGCCCCACGGTGATGGGGATGATTACGCCCGGATACACAACGGTATTCTTCAGGGCCAGGATTGGAATGTTCGTGGGGATTTGGTCGATTTTCGCGAACGAACCATCTTCTTCCATGGGCATGATAGGAAGGAATTCTGTATCGTCGTCCTTATCTAGAGAGCCAAAAATAGGTTTGAACATAAGCAGTAAAAGGTGTAGTGCCAAATTGGCAGACAAAGACAGCTTAAAGCCGAGATTTAATGCGACTCACATTATTGGGCAATATCTGTGCCATGCCCATATTGGCAGAAAATTGGTGGAAACGGCCAAGAAATTGGCTGGCTAGGCTAGAGCCTCCGCAATTTCCGGGATTTCATTTTTCTCCAGGCGAAGATTGCCTATAATAAATTCCTGGCGCAGTGGGGTATTTTTCCCCATGTAATACGCGAGTATGCCGTCGATATCGGTCCTATCGTTTAGGAACACCGGATCGAGGCGGATATCCTCGCCAATGAATGCGCTGAATTCATCGGGGGAAATTTCTCCAAGGCCTTTAAAACGTGTTATTTCCGGTTTTCCCTTCAGCGCAAGGACGGCTTCTTGTTTTTCTTTTTCAGAATAACAGTAGAATTTCTGGTTTTTGTCTCGGACGCGGAACAGGGGGGTATCCAGGATATAGACGTGGCCTCCTCGTACCAAATCGGGAAAAAACTGAAGGAAGAAGGTCAATAGGAGCAGGCGGATATGCATGCCATCTACATCGGCGTCGGTGGCGATGACAATTTGGTTGTAGCGGAGTTCCTCCAGACCATCCTCGATATTGAGGGCATGTTGGAGAAGGTTGAACTCTTCATTTTCGTAAACAACTTTTTTGGTCATGCCAAAGCAATTGAGCGGTTTTCCCCGGAGGCTGAAAACGGCCTGAAATTGAACATTTCGGGCTTTGGTGATGGAACCGCTGGCGGAATCTCCTTCTGTGATAAAAAGGGTGGAGCGGCTGCGGTCTTCATCGCTCACCTTTTTCGGGGGATCATTGAAATGGATGCGGCAATCGCGGAGTTTCTTATTGTGGAGATTTGCCTTTTTGGCGCGTTGGTTGGCCAGTTTCTTGATATCTGCAATTTCGGTCCGTTCCCTTTCGGACTGGAGAATGCGTTTTTCTATCAGTTTGGCAATTTCCGGATTCCGGTGTAAGTAGTTGTCGAGTTGTTCTTTGACGAAATTGCCCACGAAAGTGCGCACGGAGGGAGCATCGGGGCCCATATGAGAGGAACCAAGGCGGGTTTTAGTCTGGGATTCGAATACAGGTTCTTCAACGCGAACACTTACGGCAGCCATGATAGAGCTTAGCACATCGCGGCGGTCATAGTTTTTTTTGTAAAATTCGGCAATCGTTTTGGCTACAGCATCCTTAAATGCCTGCAGGTGGGTCCCTCCCTGGGTGGTGTGCTGTCCATTGACGAAGGAATAATAGAGTTCCCCGTATTGATTGCCGTGGGTGAGCGCCAGTTCGATATCCTCCCCTTTGAGGTGGATGATGGGGTAACGGAGTTCGTCGTTCTTGGTTTTGCGTTCGAGAAGGTCGAGTAAGCCGTTTTTAGATACGATGGTTTGCCCGTTAAATACCAGTTTTAGTCCAGCATTCAAATAAGCGTAGTTCCAGAGCTGGTTTTCGATAAACTCCTTGCGGAAGCGGAAATTCCGGAATATGTCAGCATCCGGCTCGAAGGATGCCCAAGTACCGTTTCCTTCGGTGGTTTGCGTTAGGGCCTCGTCGCGGGTGAGGATTCCCTGCTTGAAGGAGACCTTTTTTGCCTTGCCGTCGCGGAAGGATGTGATACTGAACCTGGAGGAAAGGGCATTGACGGCTTTGGTTCCTACGCCATTGAGACCGACAGATTTTTTGAAGGCTTTGGAATCGTATTTGCCGCCTGTATTGATTTGGGATACACATTCAACAACTTTACCCAGGGGGATGCCGCGGCCGAAATCACGGATTTCCATGGTATGGTCGTCCATGGTGATAGTGATTTGTTTACCAAACCCCATGATATACTCATCGATAGCATTGTCAAGAATTTCCTTAACGAGGATGTAGACTCCGTCGTCGGGAGTGGAGCCGTCGCCCAGTTTGCCGATATACATACCTGGGCGCAGTCGAATGTGTTCCCGCCAGTCGAGGGAGCGGATGTTTTCTTCTTCGTAAGTAATTTCCTGCATGGGCATGGGGAATCAGGTGATTTGGTTAAGGAAGGAGGCGATGAGGCTTGTCAAGTATTTCCTGCTGTATTTTCCGGTGTTTATGTTTTGATAATCAAACAGGGAGCCGTCGCGGTATTGATTAAAGAACGTCCATAATGCGGTTTGAATATTTCCAGGGTCATTAAAATCGGCGAACAATCCGGAGGCCGTATTTTCCAATTCGACTTCGAGATCGCCTCCACGGGGTCCCAGTGCCAGAATGGGGCGATTGGAAGCGAGGTATTCAAAAAATTTCCCGGTAAGCACCCAGGGGGCACCTTCAAAGTTATCCACAAAAAGGAGTAGAACTCCGGCGTGCATCTGCTCAAATAACACTTCCTGGAAGGGGATGAAATCGGTGAACCGGACGTATGCTTCTAGGTTGTGGGCAGCGATTTCCGCGAAAACGGTGGCATCGGCTTTGCCAATGATATGGACATCGATAACCTCTGCAAAAGCAGGCTGCTCATTGACTAAGGTATGCAGCGCCTTCCAGAAGGCTTGGCAGTTTCTCCTTCTGGAAAGTGTCCCAGCATAGAGGAGGGTTAATTTAGCCCTGTCGGGGATTGGCTTCGGGGTCGTTTCATAATCTTCCGGATCAAAACCATTCATCACCAGTTCAGATTGGATACCTGCTGATTCGAGATGCTTTTGTTGCATAAACCGGCCAATGACCACGACTTTATCTGCTGCTTGTAGAACATTTTTCTCCAGCTTTGCATGAAGGTTTCTGGCGAATCCAGAAAGCATGAGCGAATTAAAATATTCAGACCAGGGATCCCGAAAATCGGCAAGCCAGGGAAGCCCTGTCCTCTTTTTAAGGGCAAGTCCGGTTAAGTGAAGGGAATGAGGTGGTCCCGACGTTATAATGGCATCGAACGGATGATCTCTATGATAGGCTTCGAGGAAACGAACGGAAGGTCTTGTCCAAAAAACTCTGGAGTCTGGTATAAAGATGTTTCCCCGAATCCAGATGGCCAGGCGTTCCCGCCAGCCTTTTTCGATATATGTGCCTGCATTAACCAGGTGGCCAAAATCCATGAGGCTTTCCTGCGATTTACCGGTAAATTTCCTGTAGAGGGAAAAGGGTTCCCAGATTGGATGCCGGAGTATTTCAAGTCCTTCGGGTACCTCCTCCAAACGTCGGCTATCAAGGAGGGGATAATCCGGATTGGATGGCACATAGACAATGGGTTTCCATCCAAAATCCGGGAGATACTTCACGAATTTCAACCAGCGATGCACACCTGCTCCACCCGAGGGCGGCCAGTAGTACAAAATCAATAATACGCGTTTTAAGGGCTTGGATTTTACGATCATAGCCAAAGGCATTCCGGAAATGGAGAAAGACCGACTGCCATTTTTCGCAAAATAAGTACATTTGAATCACACTATTGGCTAAATGAGGGGGACAAATGAATAGGAGAGCATTTCATGAACTGGCCTGCGTAGGGCTATTGGGCGCATTTCTTCCTTCTTCCGCCTTGGAAAAACCCCAAGGATCCTACCCGGATGCACCCCTCATCAAGCCTCGCCGCCTTAAGCCTGGGGATCGGGTAGGTTTGATTACTCCAGCCAGCTATATCCAGGATGCCGGCTATGAAAAGGCTCTTACCAATTTGGCCCAGCTGGGTCTGGAGGTGGTACCAGGTAAATATGTGCGTGAAAAACTGGGTTACACCGCTGGAACCGATGCCCAGCGTCTGGAGGACCTCCATCGGTTCTTTGAAGACTCCTCCATACAGGCTATTTGGTGCGCTCGGGGTGGGTATGGCTGTTCCCGGTTGCTTCCCAAACTTAACTACGATTTGATTCAGAAAAATCCAAAAGTCATTATTGGCTATAGTGACATCACGGCCCTTTTACAGGCAATATGGATCAAAACCGGCTTAGTAGGATTCCACGGTCCAGTAGCTGGAGGTACCTGGACACCCTTCACTTTGAAGCACATTCAGGGACTCCTTTTTGAACCCTTCCCCGGCAAGTATGATATACCGTTGGCTGTGGAGGCCTTCCCCCCTGAGCGCGAGCATTTCCGACCCTATTCCATACGTTCAGGTGTGGCTACCGGCAGACTGGCGGGGGGAAATATCAGCCTCCTCGCGGCGCTGGCCGGCACCCCATACGCTCTGGATGCTTCGGGCAAATTGGTATTTGCCGAAGATATTGATGAGCGCCCTTATAGTTTGGACCGCATGTTCACGCAGCTGAGGCAATCGGCTAACCTCGATAAGGCCAGTGGTTTTGCCCTTGGCGTTTTTGAAGGGTGCCAGCCCAAGAAAGATGAGGAATCACTATCCTTGAAAGAGACCATTGTCCGGAACCTGGAGGACCTTTCCGGCCCTTCTGTATATGGTCTTTCCTTTGGGCACACGCCCGATAATTTCCCGATTCCGGTTGGGGTAATGGCCAGACTGGATACAGAAAAAAGGTTGTTGACCCTTCTGGAATCGCCCACGATGCCCTAGGAGGAAGATGCTCAGGCTTGCCATTCATACATACTCCCTGAGGCTGCGGCATACTTTCCGCATTGCCCATGGCTCGCGGGACGAGCAGCCCACGGTGATTGTGTCCCTTTCAGACGGCACTTTCACCGGATATGGAGAAGCTACAGCGACGCGCTATTACGGTCTGGATCAGGCGGAAATGGTGGAACGCTTGGAAAATTGGCGGACGGCCATTGAACAGACACCTCTGGACTCAGCGGAAGCCTACTGGGAGCGGCTATTTACCCTTATCGGGGAACATCCATTTGAACAATGTGCCTTGGACGAGGCGGCTCATGACTTGGTGGCGCAGCAGGGGGGATTGCCGCTTTACCAAAAATGGGGTCTTAACTTTTCGGGTACACCACTTACCGATTACACCATCGGCTTTGGTCCGGTGGAGGAAATGCTGGCTAAGATGGCCGCCATGCCCTGGCCTATTTACAAGATAAAGCTTGGGACAGCCGAGGATATGGAAATCATGCGGGCTTTGCGCAGGCATTCTGAGGCTGTATTTCGGGTCGATGCTAATACGGCATGGACTGCGGAAGAGACCATTTCCCGGGCCCCCGAATTGAAGGAACTGGGTGTGGAGTTTATTGAACAGCCCCTGCGGCCTGAGGATAAAACCGGACAGGCTAGGGTATTCCGGGAATGTGTGCTTCCAGTTATAGCAGATGAGAGTTGTCAACGCGAGGCGGACGTCGCTCGTTGTGCCGGCCTATTTCACGGGATAAATGTAAAGTTAATGAAATGCGGTGGACTAACACCTGCAATGCGTATGATCCGTCAGGCTAGAGATCTTTCTATGCATGTCATGGTGGGGTGCATGACAGAATCCTCGGTGGGGATTTCTGCCATCGCCCACTTACTACCGCTACTCGACTACGTGGACATGGATGGTGCCTTGTTGCTTGCCGACGATCCTGCAGATGGAGTCCAAATTCAGGAGGGGAAAATACGTTTCAGCGGGCGTAACGGCATCGGGGCAAGGTTGCTTCGTTGATGGGCTTCAAACCTTGGTTATGCCACTGATTCACCAGATACCGAACCAGCCTGGGCGATGGTTGGAACTTGGCGGAACCCGTTTCTTGTATTGCAGTGGAACGAGCTATCTGGGGCTCGCGACAGATGCAGTATTTCAATCGGAGCTGCGTGTTTCCATGGAAAAATACGGCAGCCATTTCGGGAGTTCCCGCCTTGGGTCCATTCGCCTGGCCGTTTACGAAGAGGCAGAGACCCGACTGGCTAAGTTGACTCGGCAGGAAGCGGCCCTGATCGTATCTTCAGGTACCCTAGCGGGCTATTTAGTCAACCGCGTCCTTTCGGCGCAAGGGCAAATGGTCTTTGCGCCAGACACCCATCCTGCCCTTTGGACAGATGAGCCGCGAGCCTTTGCCAATCGACATGCTTGGCAGGAATATTGCCTAGCGGCGAGTTACCAGCCTGGCCCACCCCTCTTTATGGTAAGTAATGCCCTGGATGCCCTTCAGGTAATCGCCTACGATTACCGCTGGTTGGGGAATCTGGGTACCGCCAGGGAACTGGTATTGGTGCTCGATGAATCTCATACGCTGGGAATAAATGGAAAGGAGGGATCGGGGGTATTGCCCGGGTTGGTCCTCCCCGGTCATGTCCAGGGGTTGGTTTTGGGGAGTATGGGTAAGGGATATAGTCTTCCTGCTGGCGTCGTAACAGGTTCAGATAAATGGATTTCAGCTATCTGGCAGAGTCCACATTTTGGGGGAGCATCGCCGGCATCGCCAGCTTTTCTGGACGTATGGCTCCGGATGACAAATTATATTGCTGAAATTCATGCAAGGCTGGGGAAACGAATAACTTTTTTCGCCAGACACCTGGAGGGTGTCCCGGGCTTGTTGCGGAGCATACCGGATTATCCGGTGTATTCCAGTGACATGCCTGGGTTGGCGGAATATCTGCTAACGCGGCAGATTTTTGTATCTCATTTCCCCTATCCCCGTCCAGATGACCAACCGATAACCCGGGTGGTGCTCAGTGCCCTGCACGAGGAGGAAGATCTGGTTCGGCTGGCAGATGCCATGATGGCATACCCTAGCGCATGACGGGGTCCAATCCTTGGAGGGCTTAGGAGGTAGCTCGGACAAAGGCGTCGTGGCTATTGTCGGGAAATAGCAGACTGCCAGCAATCAGGCAAAGTAGGCTGACCATTCCCCCCAGCAGGATCCCCGGTATTTCCGAGGGAAATGCAAATTCACTGGCAATCCAGGCAATCATACCCCCAGCCATACCGGCCATTGCGCCGGCTCGCGAACAACCCTTCCAAAACAGGCCTGCGGTAAGTGGACAAAAGAGGGAAACCAGGCTGAGGGCCGAGGAAAGGCCGACGAGTTCATAAATATTGGATTTACCGGTGGCCAATACGGCAGCGCAGGTGGCTACGCCGATAACGGAAAGGCGCATGGTGAGCAGCATAAGTCGGTCAGTTTGTTGGCGGAGCATAGGGCGAATGATGTTTTCCCCAAGTACAGTGGCTGGCGCCAGCATAGCACCTGAAGTGGTGCTGAGGATGGCAGACAGCAAAGCGCCGAAAAAGAGAACCTGCAGGAAGGGCGAACCATGTTGGAGTACGATTCCGGGAATAATCATCTGGTTGTCTGATAGCTCCATGTTAGGATAGAGAAAGGCGGCACAGAGGCCTATGAAAAGGGGAACCATACCGAACGTCAGATACATACAACCGGCAAGAATACCCGAGCTTATCGCAGCTTTTTCTGAGCGAGCAGCCATGACCCGTTGAAAAACATCCTGCTGGGGAATGGAACCCAGGCCGATGGTAATCCATGCAGCGATGTATTCCAATACCGCACTGGCATTTGGTGGAGGTAGAATGCGGAAAAATCCGGGGGATTGGACGGCTAGCACAGCCCCCATTCCTCCAGCTTGCCGGGAGAGGGACCAGGCGAGGAGGAGCAGGCCTCCGATAATCATGATAGACTGAACTGCGTCGGTAACGGATACGGCCCACATACCACCGGAATAGGTATACAAAACAACGACTATAGTGCAAAGAAGGATACCCCAAATCATGGGAAGACCCACGATGGATTGCAAGACAATGGCCAGGGCGACCAATTGGGCAGCGATCCAGCCGAAGTAGGATGGAATCATAAAAACAGCCGAGAGAAGTTCGGCCATCCGACCAAAACGCAGCTTAAAAAAATCGTTGAAGGTGAGGATGTTCAGGCGATACAGCGGTCTGGCGTAGATGATGCCTACGAGAATGAGACACAGGGCAGCTCCAAAGGGATCTTCGATGATACCGAGTACCCCTTTTTCTGCAAACTCGGCGGGAGCGCCTAGTATGGTCTCTGAGCCGAACCAAGTGGCGAATAAGGCACATGCTGCCAGGCTGACAGGTAACCTTCTACCGGCGATAACGAAGTCGCGGGTGGTTTTCACCTTTTTGGAAGCCCACCATCCGATGAGTAGCGTACCCAGGAGATAAAGGCCAATGAAAGCAAGAAGGCCGGCTTTGCTCATGGGGTCCAGCTTACCATACCGAGCTTGACAAACTGGTAGGAAAGGACCCTGCCTCCAAGACGTTCAAGCGCCTGCCTGACCCCATGTTTGCGGTTTTCGGGAGCGTAGAAAAGCATGAATCCGCCTCCGCCAGCTCCGGAAATCTTTCCCCCGGTAGCGCCGGCGGCCATTGCGGTTTCATAATAGCGGTCTATCGATTCATTGGTGATACCTTGGGCCATGGCCTTTTTCTGCTGCCAACCAAAATGGAGAATTTCCCCGATACGGTCGACCTCTCCCTGAAGAAGGGCCTCTTTCATTTGGTGAGCTTGCTCCTTGAGGTGGTGCATAGCTTCGATGGAGGAGACGACTTTATTGTCGACATTTTCCTGTTGTTTTCGGATAATGGAGGATGACAACCGGGAAGTTTCTGTGAAAAAGAGCAGGAGATTATTTTCCAGTTCGAATAGGACCTTGTCCTTGATGCGCAGGGGATTTACTATGACCCGGTCATTGGCGCTAAACTCCATGAAATTGAATCCGCCGAAAGTAGCAGCATACTGGTCCTGCCTGCCGCCAGCCATAGCAAGGTCTTCGCGTTCAATTGAATAGGCCAGGTGGGCTATATCGTATTCCCCGAGGGGCAGGCGGAAAGCCTCGGCAAATGCGCCTAAGATGGCAACAACCAGGGTGGAGGAAGAACCTAGCCCGGATCCTGGGGGAGCATCCACCCAGGTAGTCAGTTCGAGTCCCTTTCGCGGTAAGTTAAAATCCCGCACCAGGCGATTGAAAACTCCTTTAAGTAGATCCATGATGCCGTTACAGGGTAGTAGGTCAGCTACCTGAAGAATTTCCTCTTCGCCACGATCGATAGCACGGAAGATTAGGGTTTGGTCTTCGCGAAGCTTAAGTGAGGCGAAGGCAAAAAGATTGATGGTAGCATTAAGTATAGCACCTCCATAGCGGTCGGCATAGGGACTAACATCGGTACCACCCCCTGCCAGCCCAATGCGGAGGGGAGCTTTGCATCGAACCATCATACTTTAGGGGAATTGGCCAGTTGGATTAGGTGTCTGGTCATAACGGACCACAGGTATTTACTTTTTTCAATTTCCAACGCTTTGGCAAGTTGCGTTGCATTGGCGGGATCACCAAAAAAATGGTCAATTCGGTCGGCAATAGCTGCGGGTTTCGGGTCTGCGAGATAGCCTGAAATGCCATCGGCCACCATTTCCGCCAGCCCGCCGACACGTGTTACGACCGAGGGAACACCAAAATGGAGGGCAATCTGGGTCACCCCGCTTTGGGTGGCGTGACGATAAGGTTGCACGACAAGGTCCGCAGCACAGAAGTATTTGGCTACCTCGTCATCAGCAATGAAATGGGTTTCCCAAATAATCCGATTTCCAAGACGAAGGGATTCAACTAACTGGAAATAAGGTTTGGCGTCTGTATAAAACTCACCGGCGATAATGAGCAGGATATTTTTATCACGGGTAAGGGCCATGGCTTCAAGTAGCAGGTCGAGGCCTTTGTATGGGCGAATAAATCCGAAAAACAACAGCACCTTGGCAGAAATTGGCAAACTAAAACTTTTTCTAGCCTGTTCTTTGGATATGGCAGCGCCAAAATTGTCGAACAGCGGGTGCGGACTGAGTACACAGGGTTTTTGGCTGAACTGGCGAAGGTCCGAGGCAACTGACTGGCTCATTGCCACAAATCCGTCCATTTGCCGGCTAAAAAATTGGGTGAGCAGCCGGTCGAGGGGTCGTTTCTCGTGGGGAATAATATTGTCCAGAATAACTAGCCTCCGCATCCGGGTTCTCCATCCGGCGAAAAAGGCTACCGTGCCGAAACAGGGGGCCATGAAAGGCAGCCAGTATTTAAAGAGTAGCAAATCCGGGGCCTCTTTTCGGATGAACCATGCAACGCGCAGCCAGGAAATAGGATTTACTGCATTCAAAAGACGGAGAAGGCGCAAGTCTTTGGGTGGGGGTGAGTCGCTGTACTGGGTGGTTCCTGGAAAAAGGAAAGCAGGGTATTGCAAAGAAAAATTGACAATGAGGACATCATGCCCCTCTTTGGTAAACTCCCGCATGAGGCGCTCGTTGAAGGAAGCCAGTCCGCCGCGGTAGGGATGCGCTGTGCCCACCAGGATAATTTTCACGCTACCTTCCGTTGATCAAGGGCAAAAGTAAGGCAAAAAATGTAGTTTTGGCTGGTTTCCATTATCCAAGGCTTATGCAGGAGATTATCATCCGGAGAATGCGGGAGTCGCTTGCCAGCAAGCAAGCGATGCTTGCAGACGGAGCGACCATAACACTTTTAGCCAGCATGGCTACAATGATGATAGAAGCTCTTCGGCGTGGCCATCGCATCATGTTTTGCGGCAATGGCGGGAGTGCGGTGGATGCCATGCATTTGGCAGCGGAACTTTCCGGTAGGTATTATTTCGACCGGAGGCCCCTGGATGCTGAGGCTCTGAGTGCTGACAATGCTTTCCTGACGGCGGTAGCCAACGATTACGGCTATGAAATGGTTTTTGCCCGGCTGCTGGGAGCTCGCGGCAGGCAAGGGGATGTTCTAGTAGGACTATCCACTTCGGGGAACTCGGCCAATGTGGTGCGCGCATTCGAAAAAGCCCGGGAACGGGGTATCGTAACGATGGGTTTCACAGGAGCCAATGCCTGTAAAATGGACGCTTTGAGTGACTACCTCTTCAAGGCTCCAAGTGCGGATACACCCCGAATCCAAGAGTGTCAGATGTTGGCCGGGCACATTATCTGTGAATTAGTTGAAGCGGCATTTCTCCAGTAAGAAAAAGGGAATTAATACGGGAGCACTATGACCACCGAGGAGTTCCGGGAAATGGCGGACACCATTCCTAAGACACCGGGTGTCTATCGTTTCTGCATGGCAGACGGCACCATCTTGTATGTTGGAAAGGCGAAACATCTCAAGAACCGGGTATCCTCCTATTTCGGGGAGCGGCGCGACCGCCTGGTGCGGACCAGGCTTATGGTGCGTCATGCGGACTACCTCCAGTTTACAGTCGTCGATACGGAAACGGACGCCCTCTTGTTGGAGAGTGCTCTGATTAAGGAACATCAGCCACGCTATAATCTGACCCTGAAGGATGATAAATCCTACTCCTACATCTGCATCAAGCAGGAGCGGTTTCCGAGGGTCTTTATTACCCGAAGGGTCATCCGCGATGGCTCGGTGTATTTGGGCCCTTACACCTCAAAGGCCCGTCTGCGGATTATCCTTGAACTGATCAAGCAGCTTTTCCCCTTGCGGACCTGCTCCTTCCTGCTCAGCGAGGAAAATATCCGATCAGGGAAAATAAAGCTCTGTTTGGAGTATCACATAAAAAATTGTCTGGGACCCTGTGCAGGTCTGGAGAGCGAGGCATCCTACCTGGAGCGGACGGAGCAGATAAAAAACATTCTGAAGGGGCATTTTCAGACGGTGCTTCAGCATTTTCGCAAGCGAATGAATGCCTATGCCGAGGAGTTGGATTTTGAGAAAGCGCAGGCCATCAAGGAGAAGTTGATGGCCTTTGAAGATTATCAAGCGAAATCCACCATCGTGAGCCAGTCCATCCGCGATGTGGATGTCTTCACGATCCTTACGGACGAGCAAGAGGCCTATGTTAATTACTTGCGTGTCGTCAACGGAGCCATCATCCAGGCGCACACCCAGGAGTTGCGCTTGCAACTGGAAGAAGAGGATCCCGGAGATCTCCTTTCCTTGGCTATTCCCATGATTCGGGAGCGTTTCCACAGCGTAGCACCTGAGATAATAACTGCTGTTCCCGTGATTTTGCCGGAGGCGGACTTAAAGAACACCATTCCCCAGATTGGGGACAAGCGCAAATTGCTGGAGTTATCGGAACGCAATGTGACCTATTATCGGCTCCAGAAGAAAAAGGACCGGGTGAGCCAGGAAAAGCGGCAGACACCTGCCGAACGCATTTTGCGGCAATTGCAGGCCGATTTACAACTTGTGGCTTTACCTCTGCACTTGGAATGCTTTGACAATTCCAATCTTCAGGGAAGCCAGCCGGTTTCCTCCTGCGTCGTTTTCCGCAATGCAAGGCCAGCACGTAAGGAATACAGGCATTTTCATGTGAAGACCGTAATCGGCCCCAATGATTTTGCGAGCATGGAGGAGGTTGTTTACCGCAGGTACCATCGGCTCCTAGAGGAAGGAAAGTCCTTGCCGCAGTTGGTCATTATTGATGGGGGAAAGGGGCAGCTAGGTGCTGCAATGAAGAGTCTGGAGCGCCTGGGCATCAGCGGCCAACTTGGTGTAATTGGCATTGCTAAGCGCCTGGAGGAGATTTTTTTCCCCGGAGATTCCCTGCCATTGTATATCAACAAGAAATCGGAGTCCCTCAAACTCATTCAGCAAGCTCGCAATGAGGCTCATCGCTTTGCAGTGGGATTTCACCGTCAGGTGCGCTCCCGCCAATTTTTGCAGAGTGAGTTGGGGAAGGTACCAGGCATCGGGCAAAAAACTACAGAGGCCTTGCTGGGGGCGCTGGGGTCCTGGAAGCGGATTGCTGAAGCTGACCAAGAGACCCTGGTGGCCATTTGCGGGAAAGTACGAACGGAACGCATCCGTGCTTACTTGCGTGCTAATCCCCTTCCGGGAGACCTAGAAACTTCTGGGGATTTTCCGGCCGCAGATTAGAGGGTTTTGGTTCGACCACCATCTACCAGGATGCTCGTACCGGTCACATAGGAAGCGGCAGGGCTTGCTAAAAAGGCAGCGACATCGGCGATTTCGCGCGGCGTACCAAAGCGCTTCATAGGAATCATTTCTTTGCTTCTGGCAATTTGTTCCTCTTTGCTGATACCCTGTTGGGCCGCCCAAATTTCCATGAGAGTATCCAGCCGTTCGGTAGCTGTGAATCCGGGGAGAATATTATTTACCGTTATGCCGAAGGGAGCTACCTCATTGGCCAGGGTACGAGCCCAGGAGGCCATGGCAGCCCGAGTGGTATTGGAGACCCCCAGTCCATCTATGGGCATGCGCACGGAGGTACTCAGAATATTTATAATACGGCCATAGCCTGCCTTTTTCATATTCTCCATGAGGGTTTGCACTGCCAAATGGCTGCACTTCAAATGAAGATGGAAAGCCTGGGTGAATTCCTCCCATTCGGCGGGAAGGACTGGGCCGGCGGGGGGGCCGCCAGTATTATTGATCAGGATATGAAAGACCTTTTGCGTGGAAAGTAGCAGCAGGCGACGCTGCAAATCGGCCGGATCATTCCCGTCAATTATCAGCCAGTCGTGGTCCTGACCGGCATGAATTTTCTCCTTATTCAGTTCAAGGCTCACTTCTGCAAGCAAAGAACCGGAGCGGGCGGCCAGGGTGACATTGGCCCCCAGGGATGCCAGAGCGTGGGCAATAGCTTTACCTATGCCCTTGCTGGCTCCGAATACGAGGGCATTTTTGCCCGAAAGATCAGTGTTCATGTGCCCCCGAATTTGTGGTATTACCCTGAAGTGCCAATGTATTAATTTTGGAGGATGATGGCAAGGAAGGATATTTTTTTCGCTTCGGATTTTCATCTGGGTGCAGGTAACCGGGAGGCATATCGGGAACGGGAGTTGCGGATCATCCGTTGGCTTGACCAGGAAGTGGCTCCCCGCGCGGCGGCGCTTTATCTCCTTGGCGATACCTTCGATTGTTGGTTTGAGTACCGAAAGGTTGTTCCCCGGGGCTTCACTCGTTTTCTTGGCCGCTTGGCTGAACTGACTGGTGCAGGGATTCCTGTGTATCTTTTTACAGGAAATCACGATATGTGGATGTTTGGTTACTTGGAGGAGGAATTGGGGCTGGAGGTGATTCGGCGCCCCCTAATTCGGGAGTGGTCGGGTAAGCGGTTTCTTTTGGGTCACGGCGATGGCCTGGGTCCGGCGGATCACGGATACAAGCGATTGAAAAAAATCCTGTCCCATCCGGCTGCTCAGCGGGCTTATAGCTGGTTGCACCCCAACTTCGGACTGGCGCTTGCGCAGCATTTTTCGGCATCAAGCCGCAAACGAAAGGAAGGGCCGGCGCATTTCCTCGGAGAACAGGAAGAGTGGTTGCTGCAGTATTGCGAGCGAAAGGCCGATTTACTGGGAGTGGACTATTTCCTATTTGGGCATCGCCACTTGCCCATCAGCTATTTGCTTTCCAATGGCAGTAGCCGGTATATCAATCTGGGAGACTGGCTGCAGTACTTCAGCTATGCAGTTTGGGATGGGAAAGCGCTTGGACTGCATTTTTTTGAAAACGAACATGGGAAATTTTATAGCTGGGATTAGGTTAAAGCTGGGATTCTTGCTGCTGGCTAGCGGACTTTGCGCACAGGCTTCACGGGAACTTTCTCTGGGACCAGGCATTCGGATGGTTTACACCGATTTGTTGGGAAATCTGTATACCCTGGCCTATGACCATCAGGTTTGCCAATACGACAGCCAGGGAAAGCTCCGTTTCCGCTTTGCGGATAACCGCATGGGACGTATTAGCGCACTGGATGTGCGGGATCCCCTGCGGATTTTGGTTTTTTCAGCTGACCAGCAGCGCCTCTTTACACTAGACAGGACCCTTTCTCCCCTGGAGGAGTGGCCATTGCAACCGGAAGCATGGGGACAGATTAGCTACGCAGCTATGGGTAAGGACCAACAGGTGTGGGTTTACGATATGTTCAATCATCAGCTTGGCAGTATGACTCGAACCGGAGAGATGGTGCGACAGAAAACGGAATTTGCCGGTTGTTGTCCCCGACCCCCGGTTATCAGCCACATATCGCTTGGGAGAAACCGCATTTTCCTTTACGATACAGGGCAAGGAATTGCTGAATGCGATTTATTGGGACAATTCCTCCGGTTTATCCCGCTGGAACCCTATGAGCGTATATTGACCCACGGTGAAACTTCTTGGGTGCTCTACAACAAGTCAGGCTTGGAGATTGGGCCAGATGGAAAAATGAGGGAGTGGGAATTCCCGGAAGGTACCCACAGCATTGTAGGTATCACGGATAAATCCATACTCAGCTGGAACGAAACTGCCGGAAAGGTTGTGGTTCAGGACCGAAAACCCTAACTACCCTTTCTTCCAGGCAACCTGATTCACCCTTCTTCCCACTCGAATGCCGAGTCTAACCCCCTCTTCGGAGTCCATCCGGAAATGAACCCCGAGAGGAATACGGGAGTAAGCATTTTCTGCGGACATATCATGGAAGGAATCGAACTGACGGGGTTTGCCACCCTCGAAATCTTGCCTGCCTTCATGGCAACGATCGGTCATGGGGAAATAATTGCCAAAAATATCAGTCAGCACTTCCGCGGCAGCACCACCCATGGTGGAATGACCGGAAGGATAGGCTGGAAAATTGGGTGTAATGCCGGTAATCTTGGTTTGGGGATTGTACAATGCCGGCTGCCAAGAAGAGCGCATCATTTTACGAATGTAATCGACCGGACGCTGCACATCATAAACAAATTTAGAATGCCAGCAAGCTACCACACAATCGTTGAGGGCCACTCCCAATTTAGCGTTGGCGTAAATAGCGGTCTCCAAATCCACATCTTTAAGATCATACACCTGATTGGCAATGGCCAGCCAGCGTGCCGGGGGACTAAAGGTGAGACCAGTGAGGTCGTCACTCCAGAAAAAAGCCTGCCATCGCTGGTCAGGGGTCGGATTGTTTGTAGTCGAAAAAACCTCAGCGGCCTGGACGTAGTATTGGGACTCTGGACTTTCGCTGTAGGGCAAAGGCGGGGCGCACAATTTTTCTCCCTCTGTTATGACGAAGGTGCGAGCCGATCCAAAATCTGGAAACATCCCCGGGCCGGTGGAATTCGTAGGTGAGAATCGGCCTGGCAGGGCAACGTTTTTATATCCGGAAACGTCATTCCTGAAGGGATTGAGATGGTAGTTGTGTGCGACCCGGTCTGTTTTGGCGTAAGCCATGAAAGCATCGGCCACCCGAATGCCGTAGTCGTCTGACTTCAGAATACTCTCAGCAGAAGCCTCATCCCGGGCATCGTTTTTCATCGAGGTATAAAGTGCGGACAATCGGGCGATACGATCGGAGGGTACCCCTGTGACGTTGTCCATAAACTCGGAAAGCATGCGGAAATATATGGCGTTGACCACTGTTGGATGATGGTAGTCTGCCAGGGGATCGCGAGTGGGTACGTTCAAGCCGGGATAGTTGAACCGCAGGCTTTTGTAATTGGGCATATCCGGCACATTCGCCTCATAGCAAGCTAAGCCGATGTAGGCCAGAATCCGGGGGCTGGGACAGGGCCTCAAACCCTGAGCATACCTTTCCACCTCAAGGTAGAGGTTGTTCCAATTTTGGAGAACTTCCGAGTTGTAATCTTTAACTAACCTTTCAGCGGAGACCTCTGGTTCATCTTTTTTACAACCGTTGAACGCTACAATGGTCAGCAAGGCCAACCATAAGATAGGCGTTTTAAGTGAGGGGAGGTATTTATTTTTCATAAAAACGTTTACAAGCGATTTAACCCCAAATTTAGCTTTTACAAAAAAAAAATCAAATATCAAGTCCAATTTTTGGCCTTTAACGGGCGATTTTTGTTCAGCAGGCGAAAAAAAGTAGCTTTACCCCCTAAATTTGGATGAAATGCAGGTGGTATGGACAGACCGAGGATAGGAATCAGCATCGGAGATATCAACGGTATCGGTCCAGAAGTTGTCCTAAAATCCTTTTTGGATTCCCGGATGTTTCGGATTTGTACACCGATATGGTATGGCTCAGGTGCTATAGTCAACCAGTACCGGGACATGGTTGCTCCCGGACTAAATTTTCGGGTACTTCAACCCGGAGATATGGGTGTTCCTGGTCAACTTGGAGTCATTACATGCTGGGAAGAAGCGGTAACACTTTCTATAGGTCAGGTCAGCCGTGATGCTGGGATTTGTGCTGTAAAGGCTTTAGATGCTGCCGTAAGAGATTTGAAAGAAGGTTATATCGATGGACTTGTGACGGCTCCTGTGAACAAGGAGAGTATGGCCCAAGCTGGCTTCGGTTTTCCCGGTCATACCGAATACCTGACCCATGCCTTTGGGCAAAGTGAATCGTTAATGTTTTTGGTTAGAGATGGGCTTCGGGTTGGACTCGTTACCAATCACCTGCCTGTGAATGGCGTATCAGCCTTACTTACCCGAGGACTGGTAAGCCGTAAGATTGCACTAATGGACACCTCCCTCCGACAGGATTTTGGCCTCGAGAAACCCTCTATAGCTGTGTTAGGTTTTAATCCGCACGCAGGGGACGGGGGAGTACTTGGTAGTGAGGAGGAGGATTTGATACGGCCGGCTATTACAGATGCCCGGAAAAATGGCGTGCTGGCGTTTGGACCATTTCCTGCAGATGGATTCTTCGGATCGGGAAGCTACATGCGATATGACGGCATTCTTGCCATCTACCATGACCAAGGACTAATTCCCTTTAAGTTGCTGGCTTTCGGAGGTGGGACCAATTTTACCGCCGGATTGCCAGTGGTGCGCACCTCACCAGATCATGGGACGGCTTTTGAAATTGCGGGAAAGAACGAGGCGGACCCTGGTTCCTTTCGGGAGGCATTATTCACCTGTGTGGATTTGGTGCGCTGCCGGTCGAAATATCGCGAGGACCACGCCCATCCCCTGCGGCGCAGGCATAAGGCCAGCATTCAGAATCCAGCCAGTAACGAGGAAGAAGAGACCATAGAAGACTTGGACTAATGGGGATAGGCGGAAACGGAAGGCGCTTTTCATGGGTAATGCTGTTGATTGGTCTGGTTTTGGTGGCAGATCAATGCCTTAAAATCTGGGTAAAAACCCATCTACACTATGGGGAGGAATTTTCCTTATTCGGGCAGGGCTGGCTCTCCATTCACTTTGTGGAAAACAATGGCATGGCGTTTGGCTTTTCGCTTCGGGGCATGTACGGGAAAATCCTGCTCAGTTTATTCCGCATCCTGGCGGTAGGATTTCTGTCCTATTTCGTCTATCGGCTCATCGTGGAGATGGCCCCTGGGCGGGTGTTGGTCGCTTTCAGTCTGATTCTGGCTGGGGCGTTGGGAAATATTTTAGATAGCGCCTTTTACGGGCTGATTTTTTCGGAATCCTATTTCCACGGAAGCGTAGCTCGTCTATTCCCCCCGGAAGGAGGTTATGCGGGTTTTTTACAGGGCAAAGTGGTGGACATGCTTCACCTTCCTTTTTTTAAGCCCGTATTTAACATTGCGGATCTTGCAATAAGTTCCGGCGTGATCTTACTAATAATTTGTTACCGAGACTTTTTCCGGCCAGTCAGCGAAGCTGGATTACCGGTTTCGGCAGGAAGCAACGACGGGGACGGCGCCCCGACATCACATCCTGCAGGATCGGAGGCGGAGCATTAGTTTTCCACCTTGAGGAAAGACCGGAGGGCAAGAACCGCCCGTTCGATTTTTTCATAATCGATTCGGTACTGAACAAACTTCCCTTCGCGGTTAGTTTGCACTAGGTCAGCACGCCTGAGCACGCTTAGGTGCTGGGAAGTAATGGATTGTTCCAGGTCCAGCGTGTTGTAAATTTTGTTCACCTGAATCCCGTCGTTTTGGTCGATGAATGACAGGATTTTGATGCGCAGGGGGTGAGCCAAGGCCCGCAGGATATCTGTGGAGGTGTCCAGCCGATCCTGATTAAAGTTGATTTTAACTTTTGCTTTTCTCATAGTTTCAACAGTTTCATAAGCAAGCGGAGAGGTTTTTCCATTTTCAGGGAGTGGGAAAATGCCGCAGGGGGGGAGGGTTCTGCAGGCATTTTCCCAGAGGTTTTTGGAATCGAGACATACCGAAAGAGCTTGCGGTGCGGTGACTTATCCCGCCAATTCGTCGACTAGGCGGCCGATTTGTTCCAGCCGATCCTTGTTTAGGGAGTAGTGGATAAACTTCCCCTGCCGGGTGGTCTCCACCACTCCGACACGCCGTAGAATCGCCAAGTGCTGCGATGCGACAGATTGCTCGAGGCGTAACTTGACATAAAGGTCGGTCACCGTCATTTTACCATGTTCATCGAGTTGGTCAATGACCCGCTGCCGCAATTTGTGGTTGATGGCCCGCAGGACCAGAACCGCTTTTCGCAGCTCGGCATAATCTAAAGGGATGTCAGATTGCCCTTTCTTGAGAATGATGGTCTCGTTTTTCTGCTTTTTCATTTAGCCTTTTTTAAAAATAAGTGAATGCACAGATCCGAAAAACCCAAGTTCTGTAGCCATATACCTGAATGGACAGACTAAGTGATTTTAACAGGATTCGTTATTGCCAGAAAAAATACTTCCGCGGTCGGGAGGGGGTGAAGACCGCATCGGTAGGGTTCGTTCCGGATTTCTCCAATTCGGTGAGGGCATGGATTAATCGCAGGCGCTCAGGATTTAGGAAGTAGAAGATGTACTTCCCTTGTCGCTCGGTGTGGACCACACCAACTTGCCTCAGCACAGCAAGGTGCTGGGAGACTGCCGAAGGGTCCAGTTTAACCTCGTTGCAGATGTCGGTGACCACCAATTTCGCACTCCGTCCGATAATCTCAATGATTCGGTGGCGCACGGCATGGTTCACGGCCCGCAACAACAACAGGGTCTTGCGGATGCCGGCGGGGTCCAGGGGGAGGACCGGCCGGATCTCAGGGGTCAAAAAAGTGTTGTTCATCGTTTTCATTTAACCTTTATGGAAGTGCAGTCAGTGTTTTCCTGTATACCAAATACCGTACCTTTTTTATTTGGGGGAGAAAAAAATATGGCATTCAAGTTGGAACCCACATAACGCCAAGTACATATAATTTATTCATATATAAATCAAATTACATACCAAGGCTTAGAAGAGGGGCTTTGCCTGGGTGATGAAAGGGGGGTTCAGGTAAATGGGTTCTCCATGGACGAGGTCGGCAAACGCACCTTCTACGAATTTTTCCTCGCCGAGTTGTGCAAAGACCGACCAGGCAATAGCCGGGGAGGTCCAGTGAAGGCCGCACTGGTTTCCCAGGGTTTGGGAGGCACGGGCTATTCCGCTTCCCGCAAATACTACCTCTCGGTTCTTGAACGAAGCAGGAAGGTCCTCTGAAAGGGAATGGTACCTGGGAGAGAGAAGTTCTTCCCCGGAAGCATCATAAAGTGCCAGGTAAACAGACCCCCTGCCGGCATCAATGATTCCGGCATAGGAAGCGTCATTCATCTGCTTATAATTCTGAGCGCTGAGAGCCAGGACCCGGAGCGTAGGCAGCGCAAGCAAAGGTACATCCAGGGCGAAAGCCAGGCCTTTGGCTGTGCTCACTCCTACGCGTAAGGAAGTATAAGAACCGGGCCCCATGCTGAGGAAAATGCCGTCCACTGCAGGCAACTCTCTTCCCCCTGCTTCAAGACACTGCTGAATGAGGCGGGTAAGCACCGCAGCGTGGGAGAAAGGGCTTTCGCCTCGCACCATGGCAAGAATTTCCCCGTCACTGCACAGCAGGACGGTGGGGAATTCGGAGGAAGATTCCAGGCCAAGCAAAAGACCCATCGTTTAGGCTTTTTTTATATAAGCAAAACAAAGATATCAGAAAAAATCTAATTCATCCATTTAACGGTATATTTTTTTTAGAAAACGGTCATTTTTTGCAAATTAATGGCAAATGGGCTGCGTTTAATAGCGCTTAATGGTTCTCCTTAGCCGATTCTGCCTGAATTACGTACTTTTGACCACCAATCGGCTCCGGCTATCCCCTATGATTGAAACTATGCGTGCTATTCATTCCCGCTTCGTGCAGCTGGAGGAGCAGTTGGGTGATCCGGGCTTGATAGCCGATATTGGGCGTTACAGGAAACTAAACAAGGAATACAAGGCTTTACAGCCCTTAATGATCTGTTATGCCGAGTATGTTGAGGTGTTGGGCAACCTGGAGACTGCCCGAGAATGGCTTAAGGACAAGGATGCCGAGATGCGGTCCATGGCCCAGGATGAACTAAGCACCCTGCTGCCCCGTGTGGGCAGTTTGGAGGAGCAGATGAAAGAACTCCTTATTCCCAAAGATCCTGCCGACGGAAAGGATGTCATATTAGAAATCAGAGCCGGAACGGGCGGGGACGAAGCGGCTCTTTTCGTGGGTGACCTCCTTCGCATGTACACCCGCTACTTAGAGGGGAAAGCCTGGCGTATGGAAGTCCTTGACGCCAGTGAGGGTGCCTTGGGTGGCTATTCCCGGGTCGTGCTTGAAATACAGGGCGATGAGGTTTATGGCCACTTAAAGTTTGAGTCAGGGGCTCATCGGGTTCAGCGGGTACCTAAGACAGAATCTCAGGGCAGGGTGCATACCTCAGCAGCAACGGTAGCAGTCATACCGGAGTGGGAGGAGGAGGAAATCCATATTCAACGCACCGACCTGAAAATTGATACCTTCCGAGCCAGCGGGGCAGGTGGGCAGCACGTGAACAAGACGGAATCTGCCATTCGCATTACCCACTTGCCAACGGGGATAGTCTCGGAGAGTCAGGACGGTCGCTCCCAGCATCAGAACAAAGAGATTGCCATGCAGAAGCTATACCAGCGAATCCTGGAACAGCAGGCAGCTCAGCGGCAGTCGGAACTGGCCGCCCATCGCCGAAGTTTAGTAGGCAGTGGCGACCGATCGGAGAAAATCAGGACCTACAATTTTCCTCAGAACCGCTGTACCGATCACCGTATCAATCTAACACTTTACCATTTAGACCAGGTGATTGACGGACAATTGGATGCCATTATCGAGGCCTTGCAGGTTGCCGAAAATGCGCGTATGCTGGAAGGTGCCTGAACTTGAACGCACCGGAATTACCCGGTTTCTGTCCTTGAATCTGGAAGTTCCTCCTGCTATTTTTGCCCAACACCCTTAGCCTATTTATTCATCGGGAGTTTTCCCTGATTTTGCTTGTCTATGGCATGGCTATGGTTTACGGGTTTGGTGTTAGTATGCATTGCATGTGATCTGGCCGGTGATTTTTCCCAGCCGAATCCTCCTCCCACCCTTGCCTTTCCGTTGGGTCAGGCCTCATTCGAGGTGGAGTCGTTCGTTTCAGGGCTTCGCTTGCCGGTCGTACTAACTCATGATGCAACCGGATTGCTGGAACTCTCCTATCGCACCGAACTGTTTTCGCTGCAGGCCTCTGGATGGATGGATGAGTTGGTGCAGCGACTCCCAGGAAAGGTTCCTTTATGGATATCTCCAATGGATATAACCCTCCCGGTGCCTGAGGGGCTTGATTTTTCTTCGCTAGAATTCAGGGCGGGGCAGCTTGAATGGCGTTGGGAGAATCCATTTCCCGAACCTGTTTCGCTAACAATCTCCCTGCCGTTTACTGATCCTAATGGTCACCCTGTGCGCCTATCCTTTGAATTGCCGCCTTACGAAGGCGTAGGTGAAATACCATATCTAAGCAATGCGATGCAGCCAATGGACCTGGCTAGGTATACCATGCCGGTTCGATTGGGTCGGATATCCCTCAGTTGGCAGGCAAAGGGCCGCTCGGGCAAAAGTTACGGTCTGCCAGGTGCATGGCTCCGCTTAGGAAGCATGGAACTGGGTAGTGTTCGGGCGGTATTCCGGGGTTTTCCTGTCGATTTAGGAAGCCATAGCCTGCTGCTGGATTTCCTCAAGCCACTATATCGAAGTAAAGCACAGTTTGACCAGCCTAAGCTTCGCTTGTTTTTTGCGCATGATATAGCTATTCCCTTGCAGGTGATGCCTCCGGCAATGCGTATGATACTGCCAGACGGAAGCCAGGAGGCCCTGCCTTTCCTAGTGGGTGAGCAGCCGGTATGGCTCAATCAGGACAAAAAGGAATCCGGACTTTATCTGGATACTTTGCTCGCTTTGGCAAATCCGAATCCCATTCAGACCATTTTTGAAAGAAAGGCAGATGCTTTGCATTACAACTTAAAAGCCCGCCTAGGCGGAGAGGCTTGGGGAAATCCAATGGGTGTCATCGGCAGAGAAAATCGGGTACAAGTGGTTGGTGAGGTGAAGATGCCCTTGTCGGGTAGGATAATGGGACATTCCTTGTCCGACACCTTGCCGCTTCGGTTGGGACTATTGGAGCGGGCGGGTTGGGGAAAGGTCCGCCTGCAGGTTACGAATACCATACCCCTGGGAATTTCTGGCCAATGTTATTTTTTGGATGCCAGTGGACGAGTACTGGATTCCTTGGTTTCTGGTGCCCCGGTGGTCCTGTCTGACCCTTTTGCAAAGGACTCGGATGGCTCTTTAGTATGGACGGAAATTGGGGTGACGGATCAACAGATGAAGGTTTTGCGGCGTACAGACCGGCTGGTGGTCCAGGTATTTCTCAGCACGCCCCGGCAGGGAGCGGTTTCAGCGCAGTTGCGCAAGGGGCAGCGTCTTTCCCTGAAGATGAGCCTGCTGGTCCATGATTGAGCAGCACATCACGGGCCGACCTTGCCGGATAAAGCGAATTTTTGCGCTTGGTTCTCTGCTGGGGTTGGCATTGCCAATTATGGCACAATACACCCCGACGGCTGACCTCTTTTCCGTGGCTTGGCGGGGACAGCAGGGAAATCCTGCCCATTTTCCCAGCTCCCATCGCTGGGTTCTGTCCTTTCCCGGGGTGCAGGCAGGGGTGCGTCTTTCGCCATTTTTATGGTACAAGCCCAGGGCTTTTCCTATTCCTAATCAGGCCGCATCCCCATTAGCCCGGAGTATCGAAACCCTCGACACCTTGAATCGGGTAGAAGGAGGTACTGCTTGGCAAACCTTCGGACTGGGTTTTCGGGCTAGGCGTAACCTCTGGTTGGCGGTGGGTCACCGGGTACATGCCAGGGCCAGGATACAATTTCCGGCGTCCCTTGCTCGGCTGCTGTACCGTGGGAATGGTCCTTTTGTGGGTCAGGAGCTTTCGGTGGCGCTAATGCCGGATGCACTGGTTTATCAAGAAGTGTTTCTGCAGGCGGGATTTTCTAAGTCAGGGAAATCAAAGCTTGCCTGGGGCTTGCGGATGCGCGTTTTGAAGGGAATTGCAGATATCCGCACCCGGGTGGGCGAGGCTATTTTTTACACCCATCCGGAGGACTATCAGCTCTCGGCAAAGATTCATTACGAGGTGGAAGCAGCCTGGCGAACCCGTGGACGGCCGTTTGCCGATTTGGGATTAGGATTGGATTTTGGGCTACGTCACCGCAGCGGGCGGCTTGCCGTGTCGGCGGCCTTAACAGATTTCGGGTTGATTTCCTGGAGCCAATCGCGATTGTACCGGGTGCAAAAATCGTTGGCGTTTGCCGGATTGCCTTTACATGGAGGTGGTGGAACCACTGCGGCCGATTTCCATTTATGGACTGACAGTTTGCAGCGTATGCTGAGTCTGCCATGGCGCCAACAGCCCAAAGCGCGATACTTACCTCCCCGCATGATGTTAGGTGGAAGTTACGGTGTGGCGGAAAATAATTATTTGAGTGGTTATTTCCTTTTGGAGGAATTTGCCGGGGTATGGTCGCCGCTGGCAGGCCTGGCGGGTATTTTCCAGGTAAGACCCTGGCTGGATCTTGGCATCAGCCTTGCTGTTCGGCCTGACCGGCGTCCCGTATTGAGTCAGCAAGTATGTTTGGAAGTAGGTAGATTTCAGGTATTTGGATCATTGGAAAATGGCTTATCGTTTATGAGTTGGGTTCGGCGTACCCGGGGTGGGAATTTCCAAGTCGGATTGGTGTATTCCCCAACGGCAGATGTGAGGGTTCGTCCCCGTTGAAAAGGCAAGCAATAAGCGTTGGGAATTCACGGGGAGTGCAAGCAAAAGCGGGCAACCCCATAGCTGCCAGTCGCGCACCATTTTTCTTGTCAAAAGAGGGAACACCCTCATTATCCAGGGAAAGGAGGGAGATGAAACGCACGCCAACGCCCTGTATTTGGCCGATGTGGTTAAACATAGGATCAGCCACATCGCCCTCGTAGAGATCGGAAATAAGGATTATGGTAGTTTCCGAGGGATGAGTTATTAGGGTCTGGGCATAACCAAGAGCCCGTGCAATATGGGTTCCGCCCCCCAATTGGACGGAAAAAAGGAGGGAAATGGGATCGCTTAGGTGGGGGGTAAGGTCTGCCACCTCCGTATCGAAAACGATGAGGTGCGTTTCGAGGGAAGGCATTCCGGCTAATATAGAGGCAATGATGCTGGCATGCACCACGGACCGGGACATTGACCCGCTTTGGTCGACGACCAAGATTAATCGGCTCAGTCGGGGCGAGCGGTTTTGGAATCGGTAAAACCTGCTGGGAATGAGGATTTTTTCCTTGGGTTGGTAGTTACCTAAGTTTGCCAATATGGTTCGGCGCCAGTCTAGTTTCTCCCGGGCTGTGCGGGAGGGGTTAGAACCATGCTGGTGCCGTCCGCGGCGAGCCTGCTCCAGGGGCAGGGTTAGTTCCCTGCGGAGTTGATCCACCAGCGATTGAATGACCATTGCGGCGGTTTCCCTGGTTTCCTCAGGAAGGACGTCCCGGAACTGAAGGATATTCGCCACAAGGGTGACATCGACCTCCAGCGAAGCCAGGAGTTCTGGCTCCTGGAGCATTTGGCGAAGGTCAAGTTTCTCCATGGCATCTTTTTGGAGAATACGTACCACGGGTAGGGGAAAATATTTCCGGATATCCCCCAGCCATTGGTGAATAGGTCCGGAAGACCCCATCTGGTCACCCAGCGTGCCCTTATCGTCATACAGGGCAGCCAAGAGGGTGTCCACCGTGAGTTGATCTTTATTCAGAGCACCTGGTGCATCGGGTGTAGGCATGGTGCCCAGGATTAAGCGCCAGCGTTGCAGTCGTTCTTCCATGGCACGTGGGTAAGGGTCTTTACCGGAATCTGGGGCAAATAGCTATTTTGAGCAAAAATAACGCCGCTTTTGGGACGAATAAAGAGAAAAGTGCCGACGGTCCAAAGTCGGGAAAAGGCCATTCTGAGGGATATCCGGGGAAGTCGGATTATCCTGCCTTTGTTATTGGGCTTAGTTGCGGTGGGTTTCCTGGTATGGCAGCGGGTAGATTGGGGAGAGATGGCCCATATTTCTTGGAACCGGTCGGTGCTTTTGGGATTGGGTGCGGCTGTTTGCTTCCTTGTAATCCACCATTTGTCTTATGCTTACCGCCTTTATAGCCTCAGTGAGGGGCGATTTACCTTTCGAAAATGTATCGAGTTGATATTCATCTGGGAATTCAGTTCTGCCGTATCCCCAACTAGTGTGGGAGGATCGGCGGTAGCTTTTTATATGTTATCGCGAGAGCGCTTACCCTTTTCCCGAACCGCGACCATTGTCTTATACACCATCGTCTTGGACGGTCTGTTTTTCCTCCTGACGCTTCCCCTTTTATTTGCAGTATTTGGTGGTACTATTATTCGGCCGGATCTGGAGGGATTCAGAAATTTGGGGGGGTGGGGAAATTATTTCGTTTTCTCCTATGTCTTCATGTTTGCCTACACCTTTCTTTTTTTCTACGGCTTATTCCTACGACCTGTGCGGATGCAGGATTTATTGAAGGCTATAACGGCCCTTCCCTATGTAAACAAATGGCGTCCGGCAGCTGAAAACCTGGGTAAGGAGCTTGTACTTGCTTCCGGGGAAATGCGCAGCAAGCCTTGGGCCTGGCATTTGCGTGCCATATTGGCAACGGCGGGAGCATGGAGTACCCGTTTTCTGTTGCTTCTTGCGGTGATTTTAGCCTTCAGCCCGGGTTTGGCTGGCGTCAATCTGCTGGCACTATATGCCCGCTTGGAGGCAATGTTTCTGATAACCTTATTCAGTCCTACGCCAGGAGGGTCTGGATTTGCCGAAGTCCTTTTCGGTGGATTCCTGGAGGATTACATTCCGAGTGCCACCATTGCTACCTTGACAGCGGCAGTTTGGCGATTACTTGGCTATTATGTATATGTAATTGCCGGGGCGATCATCGTCCCGGTGTGGCTGCGCCAGCATGTTTTGAAAAAACGCGCAGCGGTTGTTAAAAATCAAGCCCCATCGACAGATGGAGAATCGGCTTCTGGATAACCCGGGTTTCGATACCGTAGCCGTAGTCGGCGCGCACGAAATACCCGAAAAGTTTGGTTCGCACACCGACACCGTAACCTGCCACGATAGGATCGCGGAAATAATTTAAGGTCACCGTGATAGATTGCCCTTCCTTGTAAGTGGTGGTATTGAGCGGATTATCGGTTCGGTAGGGATTCCCACCTGTCCATGCGGTGCCCACATCAAAAAACCCGACCACCTGGAAATTCCTGATGAGTTGGGAGGCGGTATTCTTGAAAAAGTATTTGGCTACCGGGATGCGGAGTTCTTGATTGATAAGTAAGTAATTGTTGCCATTGCGGGTATTGAGGCGGAAGCCGCGCATATTGGCCGCGAGGGTTTGGAAGGCGTAATTGCCGGGTGGAATGCTGATTTCGTCATCCCGCTGCGGCATGAGCCAATTGTCTACCCCACCGAGAAAGTAAAGGATTTTTTCAGATCCCGATACTGTGGCGCCGGCAATCCGGGTGGCGAGAATACTGTGCTTCAGCAAGGGGAAATAGAAGCGGGCATCAGCGCCAAAGATTTGCATAGCTCCTTGGCTAAATGAAAGCGACCTGTTTCCTCCTTCTTCGGCTGAAAAGGTGAAACGCCGGACGTACTCCGCAAAAAGCTTGTAGCGTGCCCCGGTTCTAAGATTAAGTCCAGTTTCCAGCGAATTGTCAAAAGCGTATTCAAGCCGACCTCCGATGCGCGGTTGAGCCTGGACGGACCGTGAGAGAGAGGGGAGGTCAGTGGCCAGAGGGACAACCTGATCGCGACGAAGGGTGAGGGTACCACGAAGGCTGCGGAAAATATCGAAGGGATAGCGGAGGGTAAACTGTCCGAGAAGGATATTATACCGTTCCCGTTGAGGGATGAAGGAATTGCTCTCGGTGCGTGAGCGCGTATCCTTCATATAAATAGCGTAGCGTTTATCCAGACGATGTTTTTTATTGGCATAGAGGAAGAAGTACTCAGCCCCGTCAAATGAGGTTGGAATGCGAACACCTCCTTCAAATTCATGATCTTCAAAAAGATCCTTAAGGTTTACTTTCATAAGCATGCCAGCTGGTGGCACGCCGAATCCATTGGGCGTAGCGGCAAATTGGTCCAGACCCCCGAAAAGCAGCGAGTTGTCCATTTGGGTAACCACGTAGTCTGTATGGAATTGGGTTCGATACGGAATAAGCCGGGTAGGTCGAAGCCTGTATATTGGTTTTTCCACCACGCGGTCGGGGAGGAGTAGGTTTGCTGGTGTCTGATCTAAGGCAGGAGGTGCTTCGACGGCTGATTTTCGCTCCGGCTCCCCGAAGGGCGTCTGGAAAAGATATCCTGGATTTAGTGTTGTTTCCTGCGGTGCGATCTCTGATTTTCGGGCCACTTCTCTTGCTGGAAGCGGTGGCGTGGGCAGAACAGGTAGGGAGCCAAGTTGGTCTGGAAGCCTCTCCCTTTTGCCTGACAACCAGAGAGAGGGGACTACCACCTCGTTTAGCAGCTGAAATTTCTTTTCCCTGAAGAGGAGGGAAAGGATGCGATCGCCTGGGCCACGCACCTGATCGATGATATTTCGGTCGAAGTAGGTACTTAATCCAGTATGCGCTCTTTTCTTATAAACAGGTTCAAGATACGTGGTATCGATAAGGGTGCTGTCGAATCCTGTGGGGATAGAATCTGCATCAAAGCGCAGGTGAATGCCGTCCCTAAGCAAGATATGCCGGGTGACATGGTGCACATAGGTTTCCAAATAGCCAGTCTCCCGGTTTTGAATCCCCGTGCGGTCACTCAGGAAGGCAAAATGGGTCGTATCAATGCCCATGGGTTTTCGTTCACTAACCGTTGGGGTCTTCGTTACCCTGACCAGTTCACCACTGCGGTTCTCCATGTCGTAATAAAAGACGTCAAATGGCTTAAGAGGCAGTAGGGTATCCCTTCTTACGGGCCGAAGCAAGCTATCTTCTCTATTGGATACGAAAAGAATTCCTTTGCGATTCCCTATTTGGACGGCAGTGGCGTCTTTTTCGTCAAAATAATCGTTGGTGATACGTTGGGTCTGTCGGGTGCGCAGGGAGTAAAGAAAGATATCAGCCTGACTACTCACGTCGGCGCTAAGGAGCAAGGTGAATGGATCGTAGTACTCCGCGCTGTAGATACGCTGGTACTGTTCCGCCAAGGGGTCGCGGGTCCACTTGCGGGATTCGGGCTGATAACTATTTACGAAAATGCGGTCCTTTTTTTCTGTCATCACCAACAGTTCCCTACCCGAAGGAGAAAAGGCAATCAGGGGGTATTGCTCGTCGGTAGCCTGAAAAACATTTTTTACACCCTGACGGTAAATAGTAGACCGTTCCTTACCCTGCATATCCTGGAGATAGAGGCGTATCTTGCCTTTGTCGTTTGTGACCCATGCCAAGTATTGACCATTCGGCGATACGCTGATTTTTGTGATGGGGACCTGCCGTTTATTTTTAAGAGGGATTCGAGGCGCATCGGGCAAGACCCTGTTGGCCCGGTCTGCCTGGAATCGCTCCAGGAAAAACCGTTCACAGCGACGAGCAACTTCATTTAGAGGAACCCCAAGAACATATTGAAATCCTCCTTCTACGCTGCGGTTTATTCGGGTGAGGTAAAGCAGGTTAGATACAGTTTTTGGGGTGTATTGCGTGCGGATATAATACCAGAGGGCATGACCCATTAGGCGGGGATTGGAGCTTGCCAGATAGCCGAAGCCTTTATATTTTGGTTCGAGCATTTCCTCGCGCAGGGCATTGTCCGCAGCGGTGCTCCAGGACTCTCCAAGATAGGCGACCAGGCCTTGGGTGAACCAGAGGGGCAGATTGAGCAGCACGGCATTCTGAATAACTTCCTGGAAGTTTGCTCCGAAGAGCATGGTGTTGAGGTACACCGAGGCAATGCCCTCCCGGATTTGTTTCCTGAGGTGAGTGTGGTCGCCGTCGTAGTATACAAAGAGGCTATTCCCGATAATCTTGGTCTGTCCGGCCACATTGCCAAAGACCTCTTCCTGTCCGATATTGCTCTGCCTGAAATCGGTCAGGTCAGCATAGACCACAATCTGGACTTTTTCGTTCATGCGGTGTTCCAGCACCCGCTGCACATCGTCGAAATCGTACTCCGCCAATTGCACCACGGCTTCACCGATATTTCGCGATCTGCCGTACCAGAAGACAATGAAATTGTCGCTTTCATACTGAGACCATTCGTCGAAATCACGATGGTACTGCACCCGGTTTTTGCCATACTCCACCTGAGTCCCTTGGGCCCAGAGGGCCATGGGTAGGAGGAGAAAACAAAGGGTGAGGGCGAAGAGGGTTTTCATAATGAAGAATGACTAAAAATAACAAAAAACAAGAGGCGGGGTTCATTATTTTTGCCGGCGGAATAACCTATCCCCGTTTATCGCATCCGGCTATGGCTACTGTAACCTGCCTTACGTTCAATGCCTTTCAGGAGAACACTTATATTGTATCCGATGCGTCTGGGGATTGCGTTGTCTTTGACCCAGGGTGTTCGGACAGCAGGGAGCAGCGCGCCTTATGCGAAACCCTGGAGCGTCTTGGGGTAAAGCCGGTGCGTCTGATAAACACGCATGCACACATTGACCACATTTTGGGTAATCGTTTTGTAGCTGATACTTTTGGATTGGTTCTTGAAATCCATGCGGGGGAGCTTCCCCTTTTAGAGCGTGCCGGGTCGGTGGCTGCCATGTATGGTATTCCATATCCCGAGCCATCTCCTATGCCGGGAAGGTACCTTGTAGATGGAGAAGAAATCCGATTCGGCAGCACGGTGCTGCAAATCCTCTTTACACCGGGTCACTCTCCTGCCAGCCTTTCCTTCTACAGTGCAGCGGATGGATTTCTCCTTGCCGGCGATGTATTGTTCCGGGAGAGCATCGGCCGAACCGATTTACCGGGATGTGACCACAGGCTACTGCTGGATTCCATACGAGAACGGATTTTCCCGCTTCCCGGTGAAACGGTGGTCTGGCCCGGGCATGGAGAACCGACTACAATTGGACATGAAAAGCAGTTCAATCCCTTTGTAGGCGATTGAATTGCATTTAGTCCTGGTATTTCCCAATAATATTTTTAGAAGAATACAACGGTTATGGCAGAGGAGATAGCAGATTTGTTCCGAAAAGTTACCGCCCATGCCAAGGAGTATGGATTTATCTATCCTTCCAGCGAGGTCTATGACGGATTAGGTGCCGTGTATGACTACGGACCCAACGGGGTAGAATTGAAGAACAACATCAAGCAATATTGGTGGGCTGCCATGGTGCAGTTGCAAGAAAATATAGTCGGTCTCGATTCGGCTATTTTCATGCATCCCAGGATTTGGAAGGCCTCAGGCCATGTGGATGCCTTCAATGATCCCTTGGTGGACAACAAGGATACCCGAAAGCGCTATCGGGCAGATGTGTTACTGGAGGAAGCCGTGGAAAGATATCTGGCGAAAGCAGACAAGGAGGTAGAGAAAGCTTCCCGGCGTTATGGGGAAAGTTTTGATGAAGCCTTGTTCCGTCAGACTAATGAGCGGGTCTTAGCCCTTTCGGACAAGGCGGCGAAACTAGCTGAAGGCCTTGCTGATGCCATGCGCCGGGGGGATATGCCTGCGCTGGGCGAACTGATGGCTGAGGAGGAGATTGCTGATCCGGAGACCGGGTCCCGGAACTGGACCGATGTGAGGCAGTTCAACCTGATGTTTTTTACTCAGTTGGGAAATATTTCCGGAGAGGAGGGCAAATTGTATCTCCGGCCAGAAACAGCGCAAGGAATTTTTGTCAATTTCCTGAACGTCCAGAAAACGACACGGCAAAAGATACCCTTTGGCATTGCTCAAATTGGTAAGGCCTTTCGCAATGAGATTGTAGCTCGTCAGTTTATTTTCCGCATGCGGGAATTTGAGCAAATGGAAATGCAGTTTTTCATCCGCCCAGGTGAGGAGTTGGACTGGTATGCACGCTGGAAAGCCTTCCGAATGCGTTGGCACCTAGCTCTGGGTACCCCGTCAGTGAAACTTCGATTTAAGGACCATGACAACCTGGCCCATTATGCCAATGCGGCGGTAGACATTCAGTTTGACTTCCCTTTTGGGTTCCGGGAGTTGGAGGGTATTCATTCCCGAACCGATTTTGATTTACGCAGCCACCAAGAGCTTTCGGGTAAAAAGATGCAATATTTTGATCCGGAGCTAAACGAATCCTATATCCCTTATGTGGTGGAAACCTCCATAGGGTGCGACCGGATGTTTTTAGCTATGTTATCACACGCTTACACAGAGGAGCAGTTGCCCGATGCGGAGGGAAATGAATCCACCCGGGTTCTGCTGCGTCTACACCCGGCCTTGTCACCGGTCAAGGCTGCTATTCTTCCGTTGTTGAAGAACCGGGAGGAGCTGACTACCGCAGCTCGGGACATCTACCAGAAGCTTCGCCTGGCCTTTTCCTGTCAGTACGACGAGAAAGACGCCATCGGCCGCCGGTATCGTCGGCAGGATGCCATTGGCACTCCTTTTTGCATAACAATCGATTTTGAGACCCTGGAAAACGGGACCATCACCCTGCGGGACAGGGATACCCTGAAGCAGGAAAGGATGTTGCCAGATGAGGCAACTGCACGCATCCGGAGCAGAACGGATATGGCAGCCTTATTGGAAGGATTAGGGGAAATACCCGTTTAGGACCTGGATGTTATTAGCAGGTCCAGCGGGGTGGATTTCATAGTGAATCGCTCCCCAAGGTATTCGTTGCACAGGTGACCCCTATAGGTATATACGCCGTGGCGAAGTCCCGGATTGTCGAAAAGCCAGTTTTCGATACTCCCTGCGGTGGCAGCCTGAAGTAGAAGGGGCGTGAGGATATTGCTCATGGCAACTGAAGCGGTTCTGGGTACGCGCGAGGTGATGTTTGGGACGCCGTAGTGAATTACGCCATGCCGGATGAAAGAGGGGGAAGACAGGTCGCGGATTTCTGAGGTAGCAAAGCAACCACCCTGATCGATGCTCACGTCGATGATTACGGCGCCCTGTTTCATTTTTTGGATCATGTCCTCACTGACAACAACGGGTGTTCGGCCCGATTTAGCATGGATGGCACCGATGACAACATCCGCACTAATTAGTTCTTCCTGCAGGTAGGCCGGATTGAGAGAGGAGGTATAAAGTTGCCGTCCTACCTGGTTCTGGATGCGTTTGAGTTTGTATATATCATTGTCGAATATGCGCACCTCGGCTCCAAGGCCGATAGCTACCCGCGTAGCATTTTCCGCTACGATGCCAGCGCCAAGGATAACTACCCTGGCGCTGGGTACGCCGGAGATGCCACCCAGGAGAACGCCTGTTCCTCCTCCGTTGATGGAAAGCAGTTCGGCGGCGGTTAACATGGCTTCGATGCCTGCCATTTCGCTCATGATGCGCACCATGGGAAAGGTATCTGATCCATCTTTAATGTACTCCATAGCAAAGGCTAGAACTTTGCGCTGCCTAAGCTTCTGAAAATAGGTAGCGTTTAGGGTTGGCATCTGCAGGGGAGAAAGGAGAATTTGGTTGGCATACATCCTGTCAATTTCCTCTGCTGTTGGGGGAGCTGCTTTCAGGATGATGGCAGCACGGTAAACCTCACTGGGATCCGCTGCAATTTCGGCTCC
>Ga0169931_10000970_pt1 | contig 47540 bp, 40 predicted proteins | sample Kivu_15m_20L_FD_129675 | JGI IMG/M metagenome (GOLD analysis project Ga0169931, IMG submission 129675) | Freshwater microbial communities from Lake Kivu, Western Province, Rwanda to study Microbial Dark Matter (Phase II) - Kivu_15m_20L... | ecosystem: Environmental > Aquatic > Freshwater > Lake...
ATGATGAGCCCTTCGGAAGGTTTGTCCAGTCGTCCTACCGGAAAGACGCGTTCAGGGTGGCCCACATGGTCTACGATATTGTGGCGCACAGAGGTGTCGGTGACACAGATGATTCCCACCGGTTTGTTGAGCAGGATGTACACTCTTCGACTTCGCGCTTGTAAGAGTTGGCCATCTACGCGAACCTCATCACCCGGCATCAAGCGGGTGCCCAACTCAATAGGGCGTCCGTTGATAGTGACGCGGCCTTGTTCGATGAGTTTGTCTGCCTCACGTCTGGAACAGTAGCCTGTATCGGCTATAGCTTTGTTGAGCCTAAGCCCGGGATTCTCGCTCATAGGCGGTCAACGTTTGTATAGCCTTTCGTAGATGGATATCCATTGGTTGGGCGTCATTTTACTGCACAGTTCACCGATGAGCTCCATAGGGATGTCTTCGGGTTTTTTGAACCGTATGCAGCTTTTCCCATGTCCAATTTCTTGGAAGAATGCCTTGGCCATTCGCTGACAAACCAAGCCATCAGGTCCTCATCGGCATAAATGCCCATGTGATAAATGGCGATATGACTTTTTTGCGAAGCCAAAGCCAAAAAAGGAAGCGGCAGTTTGGGGTCGCAGTGATAGCCCGCGGGATAACTGCTGTGCGGCACCACATAGCCTAACATTCCATAGCTGATGCACTCTTCGAAGCCGGCAGGAAGATGGTCCAAAATAATCTTGCGCAACGTCCGCAAGGGCTGTTGTCTTTCGGGAGCCAGTTGGTCGAGATAAAGAGCGGGAGTCATGATGCAAGGATAAAGAAATTGGAATAAGCAGTGCGACAACTTATTTAAAGCGCTTATTGCTCCCCCGTGTCTTTGAATGCAATCAAATGGTTGTCATAGTATTAAAAACCTTTTGATATTAGCTTCTAATCCCGCTAAGATAAACGAATATGAGGCCAATAGTCTCCGCGGCCTACCCAACGACCAATGCTCGAGCTTCAGCATCGGTCGCCAATAGGGTGTCCAAGTCGGGTGAGGAAGTGTGCGGCACATGATGCATGGCCTTTTCGACCAAGCGCGGGATGTCAGTGAATCGGATTTTGTCGCGTAGAAATAGTCCGACTGCAGCTTCATTAGCCGCATTGAGCGCACAGGGCATCGTGCCTCCTTTGCGCAAGGCCTCATAAGCCAACAACAAACCGGGAAAAACATCCGTGTCCGGCTGCTCAAAAGTGAGTTGGGGAAATCGTGCAAAATCGAACCGCGGAAAGTCATTGGCCAAACGCTGTGGAAAAGCCAAGGCGTATTGAATCGGGAGTTTCATGTCGGGTAGACCCATCTGTGCTTTGATGGATCCATCTTGGAATTGAACCATAGAGTGGATGATGCTCTGCGGGTGCACAATTACTTCTATTTGTTCCGGCCCGAGGCCAAAGAGCCATTTGGCTTCTATCACTTCCAGCCCTTTGTTCATCAACGTTGCCGAGTCAATGGTGATTTTGGCGCCCATGGTCCAGTTGGGATGGCGCAAGGCCTGTTCCTTGGTGATAGTTTGGAGAAAAACTGCATCACGCCCTCTGAATGGGCCGCCCGATGCAGTAAGTATGATTTTTTCGATGGGATTATGCCACTCGCCCGCCAAACATTGGAAAATGGCTGAGTGCTCGGAATCCACCGGGTAGATATTGACGCCTTGGGCTCGTGCCAATTCGGTGACCATTTCGCCTGCCACTACCAGGGTTTCTTTGTTTGCCAGTGCTATGTTTTTGCCTGCCCGGATAGCGCTGAGAGTAGGCTTGAGGCCGGCCGCACCCACCAGCGCGGTGAGAACGGTGTCTACATCCCCCATTTCAGTCACTTGGCACAGTGCTTCTGCACCTGCATACACTTTTATATCGCGTGCCCATAGTTCGTCTTTAAGTTGGGCATATTGCGATTCATCACCGATTACGACTGCGTTGGGCCTGAAGCGCAAGGCTTGATCGCGAAGCAATGCGGCATTGGAATGGGCGGTGAGTACTTCCACCTCAAAGTGTTCCGCCTGTTCGGCAATTACCTCCAGTGCTTGGGTACCAATTGAACCGGTAGATCCCAAAATGGCAATTTTTCTTTTTTCCGTTTCGGCCATTTTTGTCAGAGAAATCCGAGTTCCAGTTGGGCTTCTTCACTCATCATACTTTTATCCCATGGAGGTTCGAATGTGATGTGAACTTTGGCAGCAGAGATGGTGGGCATTCCGGCCACTTTTTGCTCCACCTCAACAGGCAGGGTCTCAGCCACCGGGCAAGAAGGGGATGTGAGGGTCATGCTGATATCAACTGCATTCTCTTCGTTGATTTTAATGTCATAGATAAGGCCCAGCTCATAGATGTCCACGGGTATTTCCGGGTCGTAGATCGTTTTGAGCACCGCTACTATTTTTTCTTCAAGTTCTTTTTTGCTCATAGTTTTAAAGCCGTGTCCAGCGGGGAGGCAAAGGTAACCCTGCGATTGGGGCAGATGTTCGCCCTGGAAAAGTGTTTTTTAATTTGTTTGCGGAGGGCTCCCTCAATCTGATTGGCCAATGCCGCTGCGCCCGGCCAAGGCCAGTCCATACATCTTCATTTTTTTTATCATGCTCAGCAATCCATTGCTACGAGTCGGGCTCAGGTGTTCACGCAATCCAATGCGGTCAATAAAAAAAAGATCAGCTCCGATAATGTCTTCGGGGGTTTCATTGTCCAGTACGCGGATGACCATAGCCACCAAGCCTTTGGTTATGATTGCGTCACTATCGGCCGAAAAGTGCACCGCCCCGTCAGCACCTATTTGAGCGTGCAGCCAAACTCTCGATTGGCAGCCCTTGATGAGATTATCATCCGTTTTGAAAGTGGGTTCTATGACAGGGCAATCTTTTCCCAACGAAATGATGTGCTCATAGCGGTCAGTCCAGTCGTCAAAGAGGGCGAACTCCTCTATGATTTCTTCTTGTTTTTGGCGGATGTTCATTGGGTGGTGACTTGAGAGAAGACAAAAGTAAATCAAATGCCGCAGGGCGGTTTTTTTGAAGAAGATTGTAGAGAAGGCAGGGTAGCTTTGACAGCGCATTGCTTGGAACAAAAAATCCGAGTCCGAGCGGCAAATGTCTAATTTGGCCCGTCCCTTTTATCTTGAACCTGAGTGCTGCTGAGTCTGATTAAATCCCTGCGTCCCAACCGAGAACCCCTCACCGAGGCCGAGTTCAGGGAGATGTTCAATGCCCATTTTAACCAGGTGCGCAATTTTATTTACTACAAATACCGCGATGCAGACCTAGCCGAAGACATGGCCCAAGAAGCGTTTGCTCGACTATGGGAAACCCGCGACAACATTGAGCGCAGCACGGTTCGTAGCTACCTGTACACCATTTCGAACAACACTGCCAAGAACATCATGATTCGTAACGGTGTGCGCTTGAGGTTCGAAACATCACAGCATGTTGACGACCGAAATCGCCAATCGCCTGATTTTCTGCTGGAAGCAGAAGAATACAAAACCCGTCTGGAGCGTGTGCTTTCAGATATGCCCGATGGTGCTCGCGAAGTGTTTTTAATGAGTCGCCTGGACGACATGTCCTACAAAGAAATAGCCGAAGCCATCGGCCTAACAGTGAAAGCGGTAGAAAAAAGAATTAGCAAGGCCAAGGCTTTTTTGAGAGAAAAACTGGGGGTAGACCTCTGAGATTCTGCGCGAATGACGGCATTGGCCCGCATAGCCCTTTTGATAGTTGCTCTGGCATCAACCGCTCTGCACGCTCAAGACCTTCCCACCATCACCATCACCTTTGAGCGCGGCAGCGTTTGGCAAATGCTCAACACCCTTAGCCGGGATTACAAGTTGAAAATAGCCTATGACAGCCGAGCATTTCGCAAGTTGGAGTCCGGTCCTTTTGCCTTTGTCAATGCGGTGCCCGAAGATGTGCTGGCTGCTATTATGGCTCCACACGGCTACAGGCCCGAACGCGTGGCCCGTGTGTGGGTACTGGTGGAAGCAGAAAAAACCTCTGTTGTGCCCACGTCCGTGAAAGCTGAAGTTGAATTCTCGGGTCGGGTGGTTGATGATTACACCGGTGAAGGGTTGCCCGGCTCCACACTGCGCCTGTTGTCGGGCGGACGGGCGTTCGGATCCGGCCCGGAGGGATACTTTCATCTGATAGACATTCCGTTTGACACCTCGCTTGTAGTAGTGAGTTATCTGGGCTACCACAGCCTCTGCGTCCCGGCCGCCCAATCTGCCGGAAACACTATCCGACTCAAGCGAAATTTGGCGGCCTTGCCCCCGGCCATTGTCACGGCTGAACCTTCACTGTTGCTCTCCGGTGTGGGCAATTCAGCCATTGCCTTGGATGCGATAGTGGCGCGCACCATGGCGGGCACAGGAGAGCCAGACATTATGCGCGCTGTCCAAATGCTGTCGGGTGTTTCGGCCACAACAGACTCGGGTTCGGGACTGGAGATCCGCGGCAGCAGCGAGTCCATGAGTTTGACCACCTTGGACGGTTTTACCATCTACCATACAGACCATTTTTTCGGCAATGTGAGTGCTGTCAACCCTGATTTTGTTCGCAATGCCGTTGTTTACAAAGGCCCCGTTCCGGCTGACAAAGGAGGGGCTGCAGCAGGACTGTTGGAGCTTAGCGGGCGCACAGGCAACCGCTACCGCGAACAAGTGAAAGCCGGTCTGAGCGCACTGAGCGGCCATCTTACACTTTCTCTTCCTTTCAAAAACAACAAAGGCGCCTTTGTCTTTTCAGGGCGCAGATCCTACACAGATTTGCTGCCCGGGGTAGTATATAGGCAGCTGTTTGGTCGCACATTCAGTGCCGGAGTGCCTCTCAGCGACCCGGAAGACACCTCGTTGGCCGAAAATCGTTTTCGCTACGCAGACGCAGCCTTTCGGGTTCATTTCGAGGCGTCAGAGCGCAAGCAAATCAGCTTTACCGTTCTTACAGGCAATGACAAACTGGGCCTCAAATACGATTCACCCACGTCCTTGCCGGGGTTTCGGTTTATCTATGACGAGGAATCAGAGTGGGGCCATACCGGAGCGGGTTTCGCCATGACCGACAAGTTGAATAATGGAGACCTGTCATATTTGGGGGTGTTCGGTTCGCGATTCCAAAGCTTTGCGGGCGCCCGCAATCTGAGAGAAAACTTGTGGTTTGGCTATACAGACACACTGTTTTCAAGGCAAACCAACCGCATCTCTGACGTGGGAGCCCGTTGGAACTATATCCGGAATCGGGCCTCGGTGGCGTGGAATGTCGGAGCCGAAATCAAGCGTGTAGAAGTGTCTTACAGATCCTTTTTACCCGATAACTTAGCGGCTGAAGCGACCGACAACCTGTCCGGTATAGCCGCTCTTTTCTTTCAACGCGACCATTCCCTCACTCCCAAAACCAACCTAACAGCGGGCGGGCGTGCAGAGACCAATGACTTCGGGTTTCTTTACCCTGCAGGTCATTTGGCTTTGCGCCACGAGTTGTCTGACCATCTGAGTCTCACCGCTGAGGTGGGGCGTCAGAATATGTTTGTGCAACGCCTGACTCGCCAAACCATTGGCCTCAGCGAGCCTGTGCTGTGGCAAATTGCTGATGGGCAAACGGCTTTGGTCACTCGAAGCGATCAAGTGGCCATGGGTCTGAAGTGGGACCATGAAAAATTCAGTTTTTTGGCCGAGGTCTACTCACGATGGCTCTTTGATGTCAATGTGCATCGCAGCACTTTGCCTGTGGTGAGCGCGCGAGTTGATTTGCCTTCCATTTTGCACGGTGACGCGCAAGCAATAGGCCTCGACCTCATGTATACATACGGGCATAGCGGGCACCGCGCCATCATCTCGAGTTCGTTGGGCATATCCATGATGTCCCTACCCGATTTACAACCGGAAACCTTTTATGCTGCTTCCAACCAGACCGTTCAAATCAAAGGTCTATATGCCTACAAATGGCGCTTGTGGGAACCGGCCTTCACGGCAATAGCCGGTTATGGTCGGCCCTACACGCCCTATTTAGGCAGCTATACGCTCCCCCTGATTAACGGAGGCGCTCGCCAGATAGACGTTTTCGGCAGGACCAATTCAGACTTTTTGCCTGTCTATTTGCGCTTGGACTTCTTGCTGACCCGCAGTTTTGATTTCGAAAAATTCAGTGGCTCGGTGGGTGTCAACGTTTACAATGTGCTCGACCGCGCCAATGTGCGCGATGTGCGGTATTTTGCTGTTGGAAACCCCGATGAACCCGAACGCCATCAAGTAGTCACCAACAATACAGGCATGCCGGGCCGCATGATGAGCCTCATTTTGACCATTGAGTTATGAAAAAACTTGGTCTCTTCATATCACTTATTGCATTGGCCGGATGCGTGCCAAGTCCTGAGTCAGAGCCCGCCCTGTCCACTATCAACTGTCTGATTGTGCGTGACGAACCGCTACCTCCTGTTTGTCCCGGCACCTTGGGGAGCGGCACGATGAGCACTGATATTACCGTGCGATTTGCTACACCGACAGGCCATGTGTCCTTGGCTTCAGGTGGCGATTGTTTCTTGCCCACCGGTGAGATTATACTTCCGCAGTCCGGGCAGGTTTTTGCTCTGGAAATTGTCGAAGGAGGAATCAAACGCAGAGCCGCTGTGACGGTGCCACCCTCTCCTGATAACATCGCTGCTTCTGAAACCCAATTCAGTATCTTGACCAACGATGAACACCCGGCTACCACCGTGACATGGGATGCCTTGTCGGGCTATTCATTTGCACTGAAACTCGAAGTTCTGGACCCCAATCCCGTTCCTATTCCCTTTGTCGGCATAACAGGTGGGAAGTTCCAAAAAGAACTGTCCGCGCTTCAGATTTCGCCATCCGTGGCCCTTTTTAATACCGACTTTGCCTATTATGGGCTGCATAAAATGACCGTTTTTAGTCTCGATGGCCAATACGCATCCCTTTTTGACTATTTGCCGCAGTTCACCGGTTCCGCATTGGGCCAAGGGCCGAGTAGCTTTGACCGAGGGCCGGGAATTTTCGGAGCAGTGGGCAAAACAGAAATTTATTTTGAAATTTTGCCATGATTGTGCGGGGGGGAAAACAGCCTATGCCTGTAATTAGCGCTCAACTGAAAACGATTTATTTAAAACACTGCAAAACGAATAGATGAAGAAAGAAGAAGCGTTTGAAAGGCATTTGAGGTCATTGCGAACGCCCTTTCCCAAACCGGCCGAAGAGTCGTGGAAAGGTGTGCAACAGCGCATTGCCGCAGGAACTTATCGAAAAAGTCCGGTTCGGTTGCCTTATTGGGTTGCCGCTGCGGCTGCAGTGGCCCTGTTGGTGAGTGTTGCTTGGTGGTACCAATCACCCGAAAGTGAACAGCGTGAATTTGCAACGGGAGCGCTGACAACACCACAGCGAATCGAGTTACCTGATGGTTCGGTTGTGGTGCTGAATGACCACAGTCGACTGAGTTATAATGCTGGGGGTTTTGACAAATCACGCGCGGTGCGGCTTGAAGGTCAAGCGTCATTTGATGTGAAAAAATCAGGGGCGGATTTTACCGTTACCACCTCAAGCGGGTCAGTGGCCGTTCTCGGAACTGTGTTTGATGTGCTTAGCACAGACAATTGGTTTGAAGTGGCTTGCTATAGCGGAAAAGTTGCCGTCACCAATGATGTTTCGGGAGTTACGTTGAGCCCGGGCAAAGCCACTTTCACGGGGCCTGATGGAAAATTGACAGCTGTTCCCCTGGATTCCGATACTCCGCTTTGGGCCGATGGCGAATTCAGCTATCAAGATAAGCCTCTTGAGCGCGTGCTGGCCGATGTAGAGCGCCAGTATGAAGTGAAAATCAGCCACACATTGGCCACGGGTCGAACATTTACCGGTTATTTCTCAGAAGAATTTGCCTTGGAAGAAACGCTGGAAATTATCTGTCGCCCCATGGGTTTGACTTTTGTGGTGAAAGGCAAAGCCGTGGAAATCACCACCCCGCTGAAATAACTTTTCCTTTTGAAGCGAAATATTGTTCGCTCAGAAGTTGCTAGTGCCAATATTTACACTATACTTGTGACGTGTTATTTCTAGAAGCAGCCGTCCGGCTGCATATTTAGATAGTATAGTTAGTTTTAGTTAAGGTTTAGAATCTCGGTGGGAAACGTTTCACCGAGATTTTTTTTTGCGTCTAATTTTGCCATATGCCCATCTTGCCGCAGCTTATTCGAATCAGCGACTATACTTACCATCTCCCCGAAGAACGCGTTGCTAAACACCCTCTTTCTGAGCGGGACGCCTCCAAACTGCTCGTTTTCAAAAACAATGTCATTAGCCCCGGTGTTTTTCCCGAACTTATACATCAGCTGGGACCAAATGATTTGATGATTTTCAACCAATCAAAGGTCATTCCTTCCCGGTTGATTTTCAGGAAAAACACCGGAGCACTGATGGAAGTTTTTTGCCTTGGGCCTGCCGATGGGCTGACCGAAACCCAAGCCTTGAGTGCCACCACGGGCACCCAATGGGCCTGTATGGTGCGCGGTTTGAAAAAATGGAAAAATGGTGCACTGGCCATGGAAATCCCCGCCTTGGGAGTAGTGCTCAGTGCAACGCTCAACGGAAAAACCGATGAAGAAGGGGCATTGGTTTGCTTTGAATGGGGCAAAGACACAATTTCTTTTGCCGAAATACTCGCTGCAGCAGGAGAACTGCCCATTCCGCCCTATCTCAATCGTAAAACCGACTCCAATGATTTGGTGCGCTATCAAACAGTATATGCTCAATCCCCCGGTTCTGTAGCCGCACCCACAGCGGGATTGCATTTCACACCCCAACTTTTAGACCGCGTCAGGGAGGGAGGCACGCGCATCGAAACAGTGACTCTGCACGTTGGGGCGGGTACATTTTTACCCGTCAAAAGCGAGAAAATGGCTGACCACCCAATGCATTCTGAAAGTGTTGAGTTATCGGTTGGGTTGCTGCGCACCATATCGTCCGGCCATGGAAGTATCATGGCTGTTGGCACCACCTCAATGCGCAGTTTGGAGAGCCTCTATTGGTGGTGTGTGCGCTTTTTGGAAGAGGGCGTCATGCCCGATCAAGTTGATCAATGGGCTTGGACGAGAGGCAGCAAATTGAACATGAAAGAGGCTTTTGTCCTTGCGGCTTCCGGACTGGAAGAGGCGGGGATCGAAAGTCTCAGATTCAAGACGCGCCTGCTCATTGCCCCCGGTTATTGCTTTGCAGTAGTGGACAGACTGGTTACTAATTTTCATCAACCCGGAAGTACGTTGTTGCTCTTGGTGGCGGCATTCGTTGGACCGGCTTGGAAGGAAATTTACCAATATGCCCTCGACCATGATTTTCGGTTTTTAAGCTACGGTGACAGCTCCGTTTTGCACGTTTCGCGCGATGCGAAATGCTGATTTGCCAGCAACATAAACGCAGTTTCGAGCGTTGTTCAGAAAAACTCAAGACCATGCACAGGGCTATGTGTACAACATTTGAAGCTCCAATGACCACGTTTTTGAACGGTTGTACTTTTATGAAGCCCGAATCGATCGAAACAATATTGGTGAAAGACGTGCTTAAAGCATTTATAACATTGTCATTTTCTGTTGTTTGCGCATTTTTTGCGCGAGCGCAATCATGCCAAAGCCCATTGCCATTGTGCCCGGGGGCGCCTGCAGAACAGACAATCGAAATTCAGTTTCCTCTGACTTTTGATTGTTTCACCGGTGACTTCACGCAATTTATGCAGTTCACCACAACTGACTTTATACCCGGCCCGGGTATCAATGCCAACGTGGCCGTCACAGGCATCAGTTGTACAGACGATACGATTCCGGCCACTTTGCAGATGATTGTCTTTGAGACTGCACCTGGGGCTAATTTGTGCGATCCGGCTAATTACTTCAATTCACAAGGATGCGCCTCGGGCACGACATCGATGAATATGGACATGACTAACTTGAGTCCCAACACCACCTATACCGTGCTACTGGGCACAGATGCTACCAATCTGGTCGGGCCATGCACTTTTTCGACTGAAATCACGGGTAATGCTGTGTCCCTCACTGTATGTTGCGATGAAACCATTTCCTTGGGAGACTCCCACTCCATGACCGTGACAGGCAACCCCAACAACACTTATTCATGGTTTCCGATCTTGAATATGGAGGGATCCGACACCCCCAATCCAACTGTTTTCCCCGAAGAAATTACCACATATGTGGTGAGCAGCGATGTTGGGGAGTGCACCTTGACAGCATCGGTTACCGTGTTTGTCGGGCCACCTGTTGGGATACCTAACACTATCACGCCCAATGGTGACGGGGTGAATGAAATTTGGACCATTTCAGGAATAGACCGTTTTCCGGACGCAGTAGTAACCGTGTATGATAGGTGGGGACAGCAATTATTCAAATCCATTGGTTACACCAAGGCTTGGGACGGTACAAACAATGGAAAACGCTTGCCTACAGCCGCCTATTATTACGTGGTTGAGTTGAATTCAACTGATGTTAAGATTCCTGTATTGACAGGCTCAATTTCACTGATACACTGATGAAGCTACTCATACGCTATATCACGGTTTTGATATTGACATGGGCGGGGACTGTGGGTGCGCAACAGTTGCCACAGTACACCCATTATGTGCTCAATTACTTTCAGCAAAACCCTGCGGTGGCCGGGACCAAATCTTGCTTGGCCCTCAACCTCGGCTATAGGGAGCAATGGGTTGGTTTTGAGGGGGCTCCAAAAACAGCTTTTGTTAATTTGCATGGCAAATTCGGGGAGAGCAGATTTAATTTTCACGGAGTGGGGGCCTTGGTAGAAACAGACGACACCGGCCCTTTGAGTTTCACTTCTGTCGCTTTTGCATACGCATATCATGGAAGAGTCAATCGAAAAGCCATGCTGAGTTTTGGTGCTTCGGTGGGATTCATGCAGTATCGCGTAGATCTGGGAGCTATCACTTTACCACAAACAGGTACCCTGAACGACCCTGCACTTAACCAAGGTCGTTCCACTGAATTTGTTGTGCCGCAGATAGATTTCGGGATGATGTACTACAAAGAAGACCGATTCATTGGGGTCACAATTAGGCAGTTGACGCGTAATACATTGGGGTCGGTCGGCATTAACTCTCGAATCCAAAATCATTTCATCTTGGCAGGAGGAAAAGTGATTGAACTCGATGGGAGTTTTACATTTAAACCTTCCTTTAACCTGAGATATACCGCTCAATCCAAGCCCGCTTTGGACATCACCGCCATGATGGATTACAGTGAAAAGGTGGCCTTGGGCATTGGCCTTCGAAACGGAAACGGAGTTTCAGGTTTGTTCAGGGTGAATCTTTATCGGTACATTGACGTTGGCTATGCATATGACTTCACTGTGTCCAAGATTCGATTTGATGGCCGACACACGCATGAACTGGTGCTTGGTATCAAGGCTTGCGGTGGCAACGAGGGGCAAGCAATCCCATGCAGTGCTTATGATTGATTAAAAACTGAACTCACCTGTTTTGACGAGAGCCCTCAACACATTGTTCATTCTGCTCATTTCAACACGAGCGATTATCACCTACGGCCAAACGGAGTTTCCTGTAGGAAAGGAAACGTTGGTCATATTTCCTTGGATGGCCTATCCTGTGGCAACAATGGAGGGTAAATCCAATGTGGTTGTAGCGGAGGGCGCGAGTTGGCATGTTTTTGATGACGTGTTGCTTGAAGGTAACCTGAGTATTTATGGGGGGATGGCTTCCGGATTTCCCGTCACTGTGCAAGTGGGAACCTTAATGATTGATGAAAAGGCCGATATCCAACTGGCTGCGGGTTCTGTAATTCAATATGGCAAAGGCACTTTTACAGAATCTCTAAAAGCAAAACTCACAGAAAAGGAAATCTTCTTGCAACAATTTGAGCCGTTGGCGCCCCCGGCCATGCTGCCCACATGCGGCAATGGCAGCGGCCAAACGCCTTTTACCATCAACGCCTCGGTAGTCACCAATTTCAATGGATTTCAAGTGAGCTGCAATGACTCCAATGACGGAGTCGTCACTGTGAATATCAGTGGTGGAATCGGGCCGTTTCTTACCACTTGGTTCGGGGGTTCGGGGGTGCAATCGGGCCTCAGCTACACCCAATTGGGTGCGGGCAGCTATACCGTTTTGGTGACCGATTTGGGCCAGGGAATCACCTGTGTTGACAACGTGCAAGTCACTGTGCCTTCGGCTGTGACCATTTTTTCTTTGACCACCACGCCCCCATCATGCTTGGATGTGTGCAACGGCTCAGCAGTGCCCATTGCAATAGGGGGCACCTTCAATTTCAGTTATAACTGGTCATCAGGTGAGACGACCCAGAATGCTTCATCGCTGTGCAATGGCCCCGGCAGTCTGACAATTACCGATTCAAACGGGTGTTCATTCACGCAGACTTTCAACCTGAATGTCAGCGTGGTTGCGGCAACACTTGATATTCAAAACATCTTGTGCTTTGGCACATCAACAGGATCTGTAACCGTTAATCCATCCGGGGGAGCAGGAGGCCCTTATACGGCTAATTGGAGCTCGGGAGGGACGGGCCTTACCCAAAATGGCTTCTCCGCAGGCAGCTATACTGTGACGGTAACTGATGCTGCGGGCTGCGAGATTGAACTGCCTTTTGAAATCACGGAAGAACCTCCGTTGCAGATCGCCTTGACCAATGCAATCAACCCGCTATGCGGAGGTGATTTTTCGGGTAGTATCAGTGTGGCCGTGTCTCAAGGCACACCGGGTTACAGCTTTTCTTGGACAGGACCCGGTGGATTTGTTTCCGCTTCGCAAAACATTTCTGCACTTCAAGCCGGCACCTATGCGCTTACCGTGACGGATGCAAACGGTTGTCAAGTTGATTTCTCCCAAACCCTCACCGCTCCTGATGCGTTAGATCTCCTTGCCAACGCTGTTGACATCTCCTGTTTTGGACTGTTAGATGGGTCAATTGATCTCACTGTAACGGGTGGTTCGGGCAGTTATTCCTTCTCGTGGGCCGGGCCGGGAGGCTTCTCTGCAGGGTCAGAAGACATCTCGGGGCTGGCCGTGGGCAATTATTCAGTCACGGTTACTGACTCCAACGGTTGCTCTGTAGACGGCCAGTTCACGGTAAGTGAAGCGCCCCAGATAGTAGCAACAACAGCCCTGACGCCTATCAACTGTGCCGGCAGCTCGACAGGTCAGATAACCCTATCAATCACCGGGGGTACTCCCGGCTATAGCGTTTCTTGGGCGGGCCCGGGCGGGTTTGTCTCTGCTTCGCAAAACATTTCGGGATTGGCGGCCGGCAGCTACACAGCCCAAATCACGGATAGTAATGGCTGTCATACTAATATCACCGCAATACTCACGAATCCAAGTCCTATCAACGCATCCGCATCGGCAACGCCAACCGCTTGTTTCGGGGGGTCTACCGGGTCAATTACACTCAGTATTTCGGGCGGAACCCCCGGCTACACAGTGGCTTGGACAGGCCCCGGTGGGTTTGTCTCTGCTTCACAAAACATCTCCGAGTTGGCTCCGGGCAGCTATTCAGCTACGGTTACGGATGCCGCAGGCTGTTTTGTCAACTTATCGGCCACGGTCACTGAGCCCCCGGCCATTGTAATCAGCGGAAACGTCTCTAACGTGACCTGCGGAGGTGCGGCTGATGGCGCCATTTCTTTGGTGGTTTCGGGCGGTGTGCCCGGCTATTCATTTGCTTGGAGCGGTCCAGGTGGATTTGTTTCCGCTTCGCAAAATATCTCGGGCCTCAGCGGTGGCAACCATAGCGTCACCGTAACAGACGCTTCGGGATGTCAACTTGCTCAAACATTCACCGTCAGCGAAAATCCTCCGCTCCTGGCCACTGTGAACTTCACCCCTGTGACTTGCTCGGGGGCCAATGACGGCTCGGCCGTGCTGACCATCATCGGTGGGACTCCCGGTTATGTCGTGTCTTGGACAGGTCCGGGCGGGTTTGTTTCCGCTTCGCAAAACATCTCGGGATTAGCTCCGGGCAGCTATTCGGCTATCATCACAGATGCCGCAGATTGCACCACCAACGCGACTTTTGATCTCATCGACCCTCAGACCTTCACCGTTGATGTGACTACAACCCCTGTCGCGTGTTTTGGACAAAACAATGGTTCAGTTTCGCTCGACATCACAGGCGGAACCCCCGGCTACACAGTGGCTTGGACAGGCCCCGGTGGGTTTGTCTCTGCTTCACAAAACATCTCCGGGTTGGCTCCGGGCAGCTATTCAGCTACGGTTACGGATGCCGCAGGCTGTTTTGTCAACTTATCGGCCACGGTCACTGAGCCGATTGAATTGGAATTTTTGGCGACTTTGAACCAAATCAGTTGCGGTGGTGCGGCTGACGGAGCTTTGTCGATTTTGATAACAGGCGGTGTGCCCAACTACAACATCAGTTGGACCGGCCCGAGCGGGTTTTCTTCTTCTGCCCCTTCCCTCACAAACCTCGGCCCGGGAGACTATTCGCTTCTGATTACAGATGCTATTGGCTGCACCGCAAACGGTCAGTTCACCTTGGCTCAGGCACCCTTATTGGTGCTCACCCTGACCGCCACTGATATTTCTTGCTTCGGGGCAAATGACGGTTCAATCAACTTGGACATTGCGGGTGGAGTGCCCGGCTATTTGATTTCTTGGACAGGCCCCGGTGGATTTGTCTCCACAGCCCAAAACCTCAACGGTTTGCAGGCAGGAAACTATCAAGTACAGGTCATCGATTCTGACGGCTGCTCCGCGGTTGCAACGGCTGCGGTAATTGAGCCCATTCCATTCACATTGGACAATGTTGCAGTGACTCAACTTGGCTGTGCCAATGACAGCAATGGGCAGATTGCTTTGACTATTTCCGGAGGAGCAGCTCCAATTACCATTGCTTGGAATGTTGGCGGCTCGGCCAATCCTCTTACCGGTATAGGTGCAGGAACATACTCGGCCATCATAACCGACAATTCAGGTTGCCAACTGACTACAGGAGATATTGTTTTGGTCAATCCCGATGAAATAGTCATCGATGTGACTTCTGAAGACATTCTTTGCTTTGGAGAGCTAACAGGCGCCATCAGCACCACGATATCAGGTGGAACAGGCGCCTTGGTATTGCAGTGGAGCGGCCCGAACGGGTTCTCTTCATCAGATCCCAACCTGACTGGTTTGGGCGCAGGCACATACACCCTCGTGGTGACAGATGCCAATAGTTGTTCAGAAACCACCGCTGTTACCCTCACCGAGCCGGAGGAATTGGCTGTGTCCAACAACATCACCCAACCATTTTGCCCCGGAGATTTGGGTGGATTTGCCTTGAGCGTTTCAGGAGGAACAACACCTTACACCATCTCATGGACAGGCCCGGGTGGATTTGTTTCAAACCAAGTGACTTTGCCCGATTTGGTGGCCGGCAACTATACCCTTTTAGTGGAAGACGCTAATGGGTGCATTTTTTCGGACACTTACTCGCTCGATTCGTTCACCCAATTTGATTTGACCGCGGCCATTGTGCCATTGGATTGCAGCAATCAGCCCGTGGCATCCATCACACTTGCTTTGGCAGGAGGCACCGAGCCCTATGTCCTTGCCTGGAGCGGCCCGGGAGGTTTCTCTTCAGACCAAAGCGCCATCTTCGACTTGGGCGAAGGAACCTACAATTTCACCCTGACAGACGCCAATGGCTGTCAACTTGATACTGCTTTAGTGTTGATTCAGCCGCCCTTGATTTTTGTGGATGCCCAAGTGATTTCCGCTGCTTGCAACGGCCCCTCATCGGGCAGTATCAGCACCAACATATCCGGAGGCATTCCGCCTTATAACATCCTTTGGAGCGGCCCGGGTGGGTTTGGCAGCATTTCGCCCAACATAGCAAATCTGGGCCCCGGTGACTACACCCTTGCCATCACAGACAACGGCCAATGCCCATTCACCGAGACCTACACCGTCACCGGCCAGCCCGAAGTAAACTTGTCGCTCGAGGCACTTTTTGGCTCTTGCGGGGGAAGCAACAGCGGCCAAATTGACCTGAGCATCACGGGAGGCTCAGCGCCCTATATCACAGCTTGGGTAGGGCCTGCGGGGTTTTCATCTGCTGCCGAAGACATCTCCGGATTGGCTCCGGGCTCTTACTCTGTCACCGTCAGCGATGCCAACGGTTGTGTCGCCACATCCAATGCTGACCTTATCGAACCTGAACCTTTGAGCGTATCAATCAACACCATAAATCCCACATGCGGAGTGGCTTCGGGTAGTTTGGAAGCCATCATTTCGGGGGGTAGCGCGCCATTCGATGTGGTGTGGACTTCTGATGGCATTGTGGTTGGGACGGACGTTTTGCTCGAAAATCTGCCGGGCGGACTTTATGAAATTCAGGTGATGGATGGGGCAGGCTGCGCGCTGACGGATTTGGCCGCGCTATCCGATTTTGCAGGTGCTTTGTCGGCATTGATTACACCGGTTTCTTGCAATGGTCTGGCCGATGGAGCAGTGCAAATCACCATCACAGATGGCAATGCTCCGTTTGATATCACATGGATTGGGCCCGGTGGATTCGCCTCTGACAACCAGGATATATTCGACCTCGCTGCGGGCGACTACGGTCTGGAAGTAACCGATGCTGATGGTTGTGTCCTGGCCGAGGTTTATGCCGTTACTGAGCCCGAAGCATTGACGTCTGCCGCGGCCATCACATCTGTGTCTTGCTTTGGCTCTAATGATGGTCAGGTCAGCTTGGAAATCTTTGGTGGCACTGACCCTTTCACGGTTTCTTGGGCAGGGCCGGGCGGGTTTGCTTCTGTCGACTTGAATTTGACCAATTTGGCTCCGGGCACCTATACCGCCACCATTACTGATGCCAACGGTTGTGTTTCTGGCCAAAATGCCGAAATCACTGAGAACAGCGAGTTGGATTTAACTTTCGTTTCTTCTCCGATTGTTTGTTTTGAAGCCACGTCTGACGGATTCATCGAAACGACAGTATCGGGAGGCCAAGCCCCATACACGTTCCAATGGACGTTGCCCGATGGCAGCACGGCCGGGTTCGAAGATTTGGTCGGCATTGGGCCGGGCACTTACACCCTGGTTGTGACGGACGCCAACGGTTGCTCAGGTAGCTCAATAGTGAACATTGACGAGGCCACAGAACTCGGGGCTGATTTTGCCGTCATCAATCCCAACTGTTTGCAGGCCAATGGCAGCATCGATCCACTGCCTTTTGGCGGAACTCCCGGCTACAGTTTTGTTTGGACCGACATCACCTCCGGAGGCCCTGTTTTTGTGTCAGATCAAGCACAGGTCACCAACTTGGCTTCAGGGCTTTACGAAGTGCAAATAACCGATGCTTTGGGTTGCACATTTACTGATATTGTCCCTCTCAGCGACATAGACAATGAGGTGACGGGCAATCTCACCTCACCACTTTGTTTCGGAGGAAATGACGGAAGCATCACGGTGAATATAACGGGATTGGTTGATCCGGTCGTGATAGATTGGACAGGTCCGAATGGATTTGCTTCCGATTCGCAAAACATATCCGATTTGCAGGCGGGCATTTACACAATTGTGGCTACCGATGGTTTGGGCTGCGTGGCTACAGAGGTTTTTGACCTCACCGAACCTGATTCATTGGCTGTGGCCGCTGACATTATCGGTTTGACCTGTCCATTGGCGGGTGATGGCAGCATCGCGGTCAGCATCGCAGGCGGAACCGGGCCTTACGAAATTTTGTGGATTGGCCCTCTTTTCACCTCGGATCAAGACACCATTGCCGGTTTGGCGGAGGGTTGTTATGAGTTATTCATCACCGATGCCAACGGATGTCAGTTGCAGTACATTTTCTGTGTGGACGTGGAAGACCCGATTGATGCGTCCGCTTTGGTGACTGACATCATTTGTGCGGGCACTCCAACAGGAATTATTGACTTGAACGTGACGGGCGGAGCGGGAGGCTACACCTATGCTTGGGACGGGCCCAATGGTTTTGATTCAGACCAAGAAAACTTGACCGACTTGTTCGCGGGTCTCTACAACTTAGTGGTGACCGATTCGTTGGGTTGCTCAGGCATATTTGCTTTTGAAGTGGATGAAAATCCCGCCCCACTGCTGACTGCCGATGTGGTGGACGTGCTGTGCCAAGGACAATACACAGGAAGCATTTCGGCCATGGTCAGCGGTGGCGCTGCCCCGGTTTCCATCCAGTGGGAGGGCCCGCAGGGGTTTGCCTCCGCTGATACGCTTTTAATTGGTTTGGGTGCGGGCGCTTATGTCTATACCCTCACCGATGCCGTGGGCTGCATTTTCACAGACACTTTACAAGTTTTAGAACCAACGGGATTGCTTTTTGATGCCGAAGTTCACCACGTGGCTTGCTTTGGCGATGGCAGCGGATCCATCAGCCTCACCTTGGGCGGCACCACACCCGGATTTGACATTTTCTGGACAGGCCCCGATGGTTTTACTACTGTGTCGCCCGCTATTGACGACCTGTTTGCCGGGGCTTATCAAGCATCCGTGACCGACACACTTGGCTGCATCAGCAATTTCTTCTTCGACATTTTACAGCCGGCTGCTCTCGAATTGAACATCACCTCAATTGGCGAGGCCCTGTGCGAAGCCTCTTCAGATGGATTTGTATCCGCAGAAATTTTAGGCGGAACCGCACCTTATTCTATCAGCTGGGCCGATTTGGCCGGGGCCGAGGTGAGCACAGAAATCAGCCCTGCCGGATTGCCATCGGGCGTGTTTGAGGCCAATGTCACCGATTCATTGGGGTGTGTTGTAACCCAATCGGTGCTGATTGACTTCCTGCTTTCACCACTGGTTGATGCCGGTGCCGACACGGTTTTCTGTGCCGGACCTGACTATGTATTTGCGGGATTGGCCATAGATGCTCCCGGGGCCTATTGGGCCGATGAATCCGGAAATGTCATTTCAGATTCGCTTTCATTCAACCTGAACCTGACTGCGGGCCAATACCAATTTATAATTCATGGCGGTGCGGGGCCTTGTGCCGTATCGGACACATTGCTCATCACCGTGTTGGAATTGCCCCCCGTGGATGCAGGTCAGGACTATACCCTTTTCCCAAACCAACCGGTCATTTTGGGCGGTGGTCCCACATCCGATGCGGAAAACAGCCTCTTGTGGGCGCCATCGGTTTTCCTCAATGATGCCACATTGCCCAATCCCACCATGACCGGCCAGCAGGGCGACCTCTGGTACTACGTCACCGCCACGGCACCCAATGGCTGCACGGCTGTGGATTCGGCTTTGGTGGTGGTGATTCCACCTGTCACTGTGCCCTCAGGTTTTTCGCCCAATGGTGATGGCTACAATGAGGTGTTCCAAATCTTGGATGCAGAAAAATACCCCTCCATCCGCGTGGACATATTTAATCGCTGGGGCGCCTTGCTTTTCACGAGCCAAGGCTACAAAACCCCTTGGGATGGCCGCCACCATGATGCCCCGCTGCCCATCGGCACTTACTATTATGTCATCGAAATCAACGAACCCGAATTCCGCGACACGCTGACGGGTCCGGTCACCATCATCCGCTGAGCCATGAGAAAAATCCTACTCCTCCTCATCGTGCTTCTCTCGGCCATGGCTGCCCTGGCGCAGCAATTGGACCGATTCAGCCAATACATGCTCACCGACTATCTCATCAATCCGGCCTTCGCAGGCTCGCGCGACTACTTTGATGTGCGCTCGGTCAATCGCTACCAGTGGGCCGGCCTCACAGATGCCCCGCGCACATTCAGCCTGTCGGTCAATGGGCCGCTGCGCAACGAAAAAATGGGCCTTGGCGGCTCCGCATTCACCGATGTGGCAGGCCCCACGCGCAGAACCGGACTCCAGTTTTCCTATGCCTATCACCTCCAAATGGGCTCTGAGGGGCGGTTGGCCTTCGCGCTCTCGGCCGGGCTGATGCGCTTCGGCATAGACGCTTCGCGCATCAAGATGATAGACCAAAACGACCCCGCACTCTACACCACCTTGCGCGCCAAAACTGTGTTCGATGCCAAACTGGGCGTGCTCTATTACACCCCTTCGTGGTTTGTCGGATTCACAGCCCCGCAGATGCTCCAAAACCGCGTGGACCTCTTCAGCACGTCCAACCAGTTGGCCCGCCTCGAAGACCACTATTTGCTCATGGGCGGCTACTCGTGGGACATAGACGCAGACTTCACCCTCAAGCCCACCTTCCTCTTGAAATATGTCCATCCCGCCCCCCTCGATTTGGACATTTCCGCTCGGGTGGTTTGGCGCAAAATGGTGCATGCGGGCCTCACCTATCGCCACCGCGATGCCATTGCCCTGTTTGCCGGCTACGAGTTTGACCAACTCATTTCAGTGTCTTATGCCTACGACCTCACTACCTCCCGTTTGGGCAACTACACCACCGGCACCCACGAGTTTGTGCTCGGTCTCCGTTTCAATCAGAGGTAAAAGGGGCCCGAAGGGGGCTATTTGTTTGCATTCTATTCCAAGGAGGAAAGCCTCACGGCAAGGCCTATTCCACCACAGCCACACACTTCAGCTCAATGGCAATAGGTGTGGGCAGGGAAGAAATCTCCACCGTGGTGCGGCAGGGTTGGTTGTCCCGGAAATATTCGGCATAGAGGCGGTTGTAAGTGTGGAAATCGCGCTTCATGTTGACCAAAAAGACGGTGACATCCACCAGGTTTTCCCAGCGCGAACCCGAAGCCTCCAACACGGCCCGCACATTGTCAAACACGCTGCGGCACTGCGCCTCAAAGTCAAATTCGACAAAATTGCCATTGTGGTCCAACTTGAGCCCCGGCACGCCCGAGTCATTGGCATCAGACCCCGCAGTGCGCGGCCCCACTCCGGAGAGGAACAACAAGTTGCCCACTTTGCGGGCATGCGGATAGAGGCCTACGGGTTTGGGTGCTTTAGATGCGTTGATTCTGCCGGTGTCGCTCATGGTGCGGGGGTTTTGAGGCGGTGAAATTAGCGCTTGCATTTCTTCCTACTTTCGGCAGCCCATTTTTTTCATCAACCCAAACACAACACCCACATGCGCTACCAACGCCTCGGCAACGCCCACTACACCGCCAATCGCAACCGTTTTGCCGCCAAAATGAAGCCCGCCTCGCTGGCCATTTTCCATTCCAACGACATCCTGCCCACCAATGCCGATGGCCATTTGCCGTTCAAACAAAACAGCGATTTGTTCTACCTCTCGGGCGTTGACCAAGAGGAAAGCGTCCTGGTGCTGTTTCCCGACAGCCTGCATGCCCACCACCGCGAGATTCTTTTTCTGAAAGAAACCAGCGATGAAATAGCCATCTGGGAAGGCGCCAAGCTGAACAAAGAACAAGCCCTGGAGGTGTCGGGCATCCGCACGGTATATTGGTTGAGCCAATGGGAGCGTGTGATGCGCCCGCTGCTGAGCGAGGTCCGCAACATATACCTCAACAGCAATGAGCACACCCGCGCCCACATCGAAACCGAAACCAGGGAGGTGCGCCTGAACAAGAAATTCAGAGAAGACTATCCCCACTATAACTATGAACGCTCGGCACCGCTGCTGCACCAATTGCGCGCAGTGAAAGATGCCGAAGAAGTGGCCCAGATGCAGCGCGCCTGCGACATCACCAAGGCCGGGTTGGAGCGCGTTCTCCGCTTCATCAAGCCGGGTGTGATGGAATATGAAATAGAAGCCGAATTTGCCCACGAGTTCCTGCGCAGAGGTTCGCGCGGATTTGCCTACACGCCCATCATCGCCTCGGGATTCAGCGCCTGTGTGCTGCACTATATAGACAATGACAAAGCCTGCAAAGACGGTGATGTCATCCTGATGGACGTGGGTGCCGAGTATGGCAACTATGCTTCGGATATGACGCGCTGTGTGCCTGTGAACGGCCGCTTCACCGCGCGCCAAAAACAGGTGTACAATGCCGTGTTGAGTGTGATGCGCGATGCATCCAAACTTATCCGTCCGGGCGTGATGATGCACGAATACCACAAGCAAGTGGGCGAACTGATGACCAAGCAACTGCTGGACTTGGGCCTGATCACCCGCCACGATGTGGAAAAACAAAACCCCGATTGGCCTGCCTACAAGAAATATTTCATGCACGGCACCTCGCACTTCCTGGGCTTGGATGTGCACGATGTGGGCCTGTGGCAAGAGCCCGTGAAGGCGGGCAACGTGTTCACCGTGGAGCCCGGCATCTATATCCGCGAGGAAAACCTGGGCATCAGGCTCGAAAACAACATCGTGATTCGCGAAAACGGATTTGACGACCTGATGGGCCACATCCCCGTGGAAGCCGATGAGATAGAGGCTTTGATGAACGCCTAAACCTCGGCACTACCTCGGCACCTCAATCTGTTCAATCACGGTGGCGATGATGTCTTCGGTGGTGGTGCCTTCCATCTCGCGTTCGTGCGAGAGGATGAGGCGGTGGTTGAGGACAGGATAACACACGGTGCGGATGTCATCGGGGGTCACAAAATCGCGGCCGCGGATGGCGGCCAGGGTCTTGGACGATTTGAGAATGGTGAGCGAGGCTCGGGGTGAGGCCCCCAGAAAGAGGTCGCCCGTTTGACGCGTCAGACACACAATGTCGGCTATGTATTTGACCAACTCGGGGCGGATGTGCACTTGCTCTATCACGCTCACAAACGAGCGCAAGGCCGCGCTGTCTATCACTTGCTCCACTGTTTGCAATTGGCGATTTTCGAAATCGGAGGCAAAGCGCATCAGGATTTTTTCCTCTTGCTCGGGTGTGGGATAGCCCATTTTGAGCCTGAACATGAAGCGGTCCAACTGGGCTTCGGGCAAGGCATAGGTGCCTTCTTGCTCCACAGGGTTTTGGGTGGCAATGACCAAGAACGGAAACTCCATTTTGTAGGTCACGCCATCATAAGTCAGTTGTTTTTCTTCCATCACCTCCATCAGGGCCGCTTGGGTTTTGGCAGGCGAACGGTTGATTTCGTCTATCAGGATGATATTGGAAAAAATAGGGCCTTTGCGAAAGCGGAAGTCCGCGTTTTTGGCGTCCAGCACTCCGGTGCCTGTGATGTCTGTGGGCATTAGGTCGGGCGTGAACTGGATGCGTTGAAATCCGCAGTTGAGCGTTCGGGCCACAGTTTTGGCAAGCAGGGTTTTGGCCACTCCGGGCAGTCCCTCCACCAGCACATGACCGCCCGACAGCAGGCCGATCAGCAACAGTTCGATGTGCTCATGCTGACCTATGACCACCTTGCTCACTTCGGTCTTGATGCGTTCTACAGCCGAAGCGACAGGGGCAACAGGCGCAAATTGGTTGCGCAACAGCCCATCGTGGTCTTGCGGGTAGGGTGCGTGCGTGGGCTCCGGTGTGGGTTGAGATTCGGGTGTGGAGTTGAATTCTTCGGTCATGGCTTATTTGCAGTTTGCATAAAATTTTTCGATCGAGACATGCAGCTTGACCAGCATTTCATTGTCAGCCTTTTCGGCACTCACCAGTCGGGAGGCTTGGTTGAGCAAGGTTTCGATTTGTTCTTGGTCAATGCCGGATTTGATAGCCAGCAGGCGTGCTTGGGGGGTATTGGAAAGTGGTTGTTCCATGTGCAACCGCATTCCATAGCGGTCGCGAACAAAAGTGATGAATAATTGCCATTTGAGCAGCCCGATTTTGCGGTGATCGGAGTGTTTCCAATAAAGGCGGCTCATGGTATTGGCAAATTCAACCGAGGTGTTGACGTTGGCATCGCGCACCGGAATGATGCGCTGTTTTCTGCGCGCTCCGGCCAAGAAATAGAGAACCGTGGCCACCAAAATCACATACCACGCCCATGATAGGCTTCGGTTGCGGAGGATAAACTCCAACGGGCCTTCTTCTCTTTTGAACGCCTTCTTTTTATTGGGTTGGTCTTGGTCAGGGTGAAAAGTCTGGTTATACCGGTCGAGTAAAATGCGGTCGCAGTCCAATCGTTCGAACAGCGGCATCAAATAAGTGAACACAGGTTCGCTGCGAAAGTGATAATTGGTATACGCCAAGGGTGTAGTGTGGAGAATCAGGCTGCCGCTGCCTTTTTTCACCAGCAATACATTGGTGCGGTTGTCATTGAAAGTACCAATTGCCTCAGCAGTGACGCCTTCGGCCATAGCGGGTTCAGACAAGAAATAAGGCCAGCCTTCGTTGTAATTCTTATCATCATAGCGAAAATTGATAATAGTCTGTTTCCCGGAGTTCGCCCCTGTGATTGGGTCAAGGGTAATGGCAGTGTCAACATAGTTGTCTTCATATGGTTTGGTAGTAGCGTACCAAATGAGTTCTCCCCCTTCTTCCTCATAATACATGGAGTCGTTCATCTCCTCAAAGACAAGTCCATCCAACCACCAACTACGTTCCTTTGCGGCCACCAGCGCACGACCGCCCCGCTCCACAAAGCGCATAAGTGCGTCAGCGTCCAAAGAATCCATGTAATTGGTCAGCCCAATGAACACGTAGGCGGTGCGCAAATCCGCGCTATCCAAGCCGTTTGCCGAAGGACTGTCCAAAATGCGCAAGTCATTGGACTCGCGAAGCGACTCTATCAACAGGCGTGTATCATAAGGCTCTTTACCATCGGGCCTGTAGCGCTGATCCCAACTGAAACCTTTTAACAGGAAATAGGCCGCTGCTATAACCGCCACCAGCAGCAAGCTCAAGATGATGCCTCGTGTGTTGCTGTCCTTGATCATAGCATGAGGCGATTGATAAATCGGACAAAGAGCGGGCTAATGCGCTCATACCCTGTGCGGTCCAGCGGACGGTCGCCATAGCGAATGGCTTCGAACAGCAGCGTAAGCTCTTTGAATTCAGTATGTTTCGGGTTGGGCGCCATTTCCTCCAGATACATCCGGTTGGTCTTTTCTCTTTTCCATTCGATGGCCCCTTGCCCATCCAGCAATTGTAAAATCCTCAAATAGCGCAACCTGATGACCATGGCATATTCCCCTTGCTCGAGGGCTTGGCGCGCCAGTGGATCCACGTCTGCTTCAGGCAGGTTTTCCTCGAGCACCTCAACAGCATAAGCCAGTGAATCTGCCGCTGTGTCACGTTTTCGGGGCTTAATGAACGCAACATTCACTAAAAACGCCAATAAGCCCAAAGCCAGCACGATCAAAATCACATTAAGCAAACGAGGGTTTATGTTCCAATCCGAACCTTTTTCGGTCTTCTCTTTAGGCTTTGGCTTTTCAGGCTTCTTGTCTTTTACATCACCGTAACTATAGTCCGCGCGCTCTTGTTCCCATTTAGTGCGGTCGGGCGTGGCGGCACGCGATTGTGCAGGCATCACCAAGAGGGCCACCCACATCAGCACCATGGCCCAAGCTATCGGCTTATTGCTCTTTCTCCAGCCCATATGCTTTTTTTCGGGGTTTCACGGCATCTATCCGGGCTTTTAAGTGCTGAGCCGTGATGACTTCCTCTTGCGAAAACAAATACAGCCCAACAGCAAACACACTGAGCGGAACCGCTACCAATATGGCCGCCACGCAGGACAGGCCGTGAATCAAATAAGGTACCTGAGGCAAAATGCCCGAATCGCTGCGCAACATGGTGGTTACAATATCAAATGCCACCCATTGGAGCGGTGCGTTCACCAGCAACAAGAAAAGGCATTGCACCGAAAAAACAAAAAACAACATCATCACCAAGCGCCATTTTCCCCCTGCTGTCATTTGCCATGCTGCAGCTAACGAACTGAAAAAATGTTTGTCGCGCACATAGGCTATCAGCAAAGCAAGAAGTAAAATGGGTCCCAAAGCGGGCCCCACCGTCAAGGCCACGGCATTTTCAGCAAAAGCCAGCACCAGCAAACCGGCAGTCATCAAGGACACAAAAAAGGGTTTCCATCGGAAATTGGCATTGGTTTCCATGCCTTGCCAGCTATTTTTGAGCAGGATAAAGTACCTTACGGAGCTATCAAAAACCAATGATATCATCAACACCAAACCGATATACAACAATGGCTTTCCGGTGAAACTCATATAGGCTGCCACATCATCAGGAAACCACAAAAAACTCAGCATGAATTCGAACTCATCACCGGAGAAATCGAAAAACCCTGATTCGATATTATTGCGCAAATCGCCCTCAAGGACCAACCAAAGCAAAAACATATAACCGGCAGCTAAAGCAAGTGCGCGATAGACCAACTTGCCCGCAACGTGCGAAAAAAACCTGAACAGCTCGTTGAACATCCGAACGTCCGACTTGGCTTCGTCAAAACGCAAAGGCTCTTGATTGGACGCGGGAACATCGGGCAAACGGTCAGGGCTGATAGCCCCCGAACGCACACGCGCCCATGGGTAATAGACAAAAACCCCCGCCATCACTACCAGAGACAATAGGATGAGAAGCCCGCGGATGATGTCGGGGGTTTCAGTATATCGCGTCACATAGCCCTCGATGAAAGCGGCAAAAATCTCAAATGGCAAAAGCCCCATCATGATTTTGATTCCTTGACGGCCGGAAATCACAAAGGCTGTCATGCGGCTGTAGGTGCCCGGAAACACCAGCCCGCGCCCGGCCACAATCCCGGCTGTGCCGGCCAAAATGAGCACTGTGAGCTCAATCGTGCCGTGCATCATGATGGTCAAGAATGACTCTTGGAAGAGTCCTTTTTCATAAAAAAAGAAGATAAACGCCCCCACCATAATGCTATTGCGCAGCATGGCCAGTAAAGTCCCGGCCGAAAAGAAAATGCCCAAGGCGAACATGATGAAAGACACCTTGGCATTGTTCCATGCAATCATCAAAAACATAGGCCACGGATCCATCTGTTTGTACACTGCCATCGGGTCACCATTTTCGATGAAGGACTCGGTCATTTGCACATAGCTGTCGCCAAGCATGATTCGAGCAAAATCAGGATGATACACGCCTGACACCCAGCCTACAGTGATCCCCAAAAAGAACAGCAACGTGCTGAGTAACAATTGGGGTCGACAGGCATACATCACAGCAGGCAAGTCGTTTTGCCAAAATGCCCAAAACCGCCTTGCTCCCCCCGTGTTGTTCTTGTATATCAGACGAAAAATCTGCTGCGCAACTCCGTTGAGGTATACACGCACCGACCGCCTGGGATAAAACGTTCGGGCATAAGCCAGATCATCAGTAGTTTCGATAAAGATGCGGGTGAGTTTTTCGGGTGGTGTGCTGCCCGCGGCCAGTGATTTTTCAAAATCCGCCCACTTGGCTTTGTTTTGTTCTATAAATTCGGTCTCTTTCACCCCGCGATTTATCGGTTCTTTGCGGGCTAAAGTATCACATTCCGCATGGCTAAAACCATCGACATCCGAACAACTCAAAACGTAGTTATAGACTATGATTTGGCCATTTCGCGCGATAGGGTCTTGGCTTTTTTCATTGACCAGTTTGTGATTGGGGTCTTTATGGTGCTTTGCATCTTTATACTCTTCTCCATCTTCACATCCGAAGACATGGTCATCACGCTTTGGTTTTTATTCATCATGCCGGTATTCGTTTTTTATTCACCCCTCTCGGAGTCGTTTTTCAATGGGCGCACCATAGGAAAAATAGCCATGGGGCTGAAAGTGGTGCGTTTGGACGGCCGCGAGCTAACCCTCACAGACAACCTGCTGCGTTGGGCTTTTCGCCTCTTGGACATCTGGATGACCCTGGGCATTTTGGCCACGCTGATGGTGAGCATCACCGATCGAAAACAGCGTTTCGGAGACATGATTTCTAATGCCGTGGTGGTTAAATCAGCCTCATCGCTGCGGATTACCTTGGCTCAACTCAACCGCATTGACAGCTTAAAGGACCATGAACCCAAGTATCCGCAAGTGGTGAATCTGGACGAAGAAGACATGCTGCTCGCCAAGCAGTCCCTCGAACGAATGCACCGATTTTCGAATAGCGCTCACACAGAGGCGGTCAATCAACTGGCAGAGCGCCTGGCCCTGATGCTGGGTTTGGACGCGGTTCCGGATAAGCCCGAAGTTTTTGTTCGCACGGTGCTCAAAGACTACATTGTGCTTACGCGATAATCAACCCGCCCCATTCCAAGTCCTTATTTTTAGCCCCCTTCACCACGACCGATGATTTCACAAGACCACCCGAAAAAACTTTTTCTTCTCGATGCCTACGCATTGATTTTCCGCGCCTATTATGCTTTCATTAAAAACCCTCGCATCAATAGCAAGGGCATGAACACCTCAGCCATTTTTGGCTTCACCAACGCCCTGCTGGACATCTTGAAAAATGAAAAGCCAACACATTTGGCTGTGGTTTTTGATGCGCCCGAAAAAACTTTTAGGGAAGTGCAGTACGAAGCCTACAAAGCCAATCGCGATGAAACTCCCGAGGACATCAAGCTCAGTGTGCCGTGGATTATCAAAATCATTGAGGGTTTTAATATTCCCGTTCTCATGAAAGGCGGTGTGGAAGCCGATGATGTCATCGGAACTTTGGCCAAGAGGGCTGAAGAGCGAGGCTTTGTCACCTATATGATGACACCTGATAAGGATTTTGGCCAGTTGGTGTCCGAGCACATTTTCATATTCAAACCCGGCCGTGGCGACCGCGAGGCCGAAGTGGTGGGTGTTCCGGAAATCTGCGCCAAATATGGCATTCAACGGCCCGAGCAGGTCATAGATATTCTGGGAATGATGGGCGATGCTGTGGACAACATTCCAGGCATTCCAGGCATTGGAGAAAAAACCGCCATGAAGTTGGTTGCTGAGTTTGATTCGGTGGAGGGTCTGCTGGCCAATACGGATAAGTTGAAAGGAAAGCAGAAAGAAACCGTGGAGGCTAATTTTGAAAAAGCCCGACTTTCGCGTGAGTTGGCCACCATTGTCACTGATGTTGACATAGCATTTGAGCCTCAAAAACTCATTATGGAAGATCCTAATCGCGAGGTGCTTGAACGTCTTTTCGAGGATTTGGAATTCAGGCAAATTGCCACTCGCGTATTTGGAACTGCCTTGGCCTCGGCAACCCCCAAAGCGGGTGTTCAAATGGATCTTTTCGGTGAACCCCCTGCCTCTGCACCTGTCAACAAGACTGAGAACAAGCCCTTGCCCGAAGCGGGTACTCATGAGTCGATCGAACCAATGAATTCGTTGAGTGATGTGCCTCATGATTACATATTGGCCGACAACGATGCCGCTCGCGAGACTTTATTGAAAGAACTCGGCACTGCCCGAGAGTTTTGCTTTGACACCGAAACCAGTGATCTGGACCCCCTCACTTCACGGCTGGTGGGCATGTCCTTCTCTACCCGTCCCGGCAAAGCCTATTATGTGCCTGTTCCTCAAGAAAAAGCCGCGGCAACAAGATTGTTGACTCGCTTTGAGCCTGTTTTTTCCGACCCCGAAAAGCTGCTTATCGCTCAGAACTTCAAATTCGACCTCAAGGTGCTCAAAGTTGCGGGCATGGAAGTGAAAAACAAAGTTTTTGACACGATGATTGCCCACTACCTCATCAATCCTGATGGGCGCCACGGCATGGATTATTTGGCCGAAACTTATCTGAAATACAAACCGATTCCCATCGAAACACTCATCGGCAGCAAAGGAAAAGACCAAGGCTCGATGGCAGACCTGGATCCCGCGCTGGTTCTCGACTACGCGGCCGAGGACGCAGACATCACCCTACAATTGAAAAAGCAATTTGAAAGGCGTATGGCTGAAAAACCATTGAACAGCCTGCTTTTTGATGTTGAGGTGCCGCTTTCAAGGGTACTGGCTGATATGGAGTTGGAAGGAGTAAATCTGGATGTGCCTGTGCTGAAAGACTATTCCGAAAGGCTAAGCAAAGAATTGGATGTTTTGGAAGCAGGTATCTTCAAAGAAGCCGGAATCAAGTTCAATATCGATTCGCCCAAGCAACTTGGGCCTGTTCTGTTCGAGCATTTGGGTTTGGGTGGTAAAATCAAAAAGACCAAAACCGGCCAATACAGCACCGGTGAAGAAGTGCTGACCGAGCTTAAAAATGACCATCCTGTCATTCCCCTCATATTGGATTACAGAGAACTACGCAAACTGAAAAACACCTATGTGGATCCCTTGCCGGATATGGTCAACAAGGTCACAGGGCGCGTCCACACCAATTTCATGCAGACCGTTGCGGCCACAGGGCGCCTGAGCAGCAACAATCCCAATCTTCAAAACATACCAATTCGGACGGAAAGGGGAAGGGAAATAAGAAAGGCATTCATTCCGCGAAATGCAGACCATGTTTTGCTTTCTGCCGACTACAGCCAAGTAGAACTGCGCATTATAGCCGCATTGAGCAAAGACCCGGGCATGTGCGAGGCTTTTGCGAATGATGAAGACATTCACGCGGCCACCGCATCCAAAGTGTTCGGTGTCCGATTGGCAGATGTCAGCCGTGAGATGAGAAGTAAAGCCAAAGCGGTCAACTTCGGGATTATTTATGGGCAAGGTGCATTCGGCTTGGCTCAAAATCTGGGCATTTCACGAACCGAGGCCAAGGAAATAATTGACAATTACTATTTACAATTCAAAGGTCTTCGGGAATATCAAATGTCCAACATTGAATTTGCTCGCAAGAATGGGTTTGTCGAGACCATTTTGGGCAGGCGCAGGTATCTACCGGACATCAACTCCGGCAATGCCGTTGTCAGAGGTTTTGCCGAGCGGAACGCAATCAACGCCCCAATTCAAGGATCAGCGGCTGACATAATCAAGTTGGCGATGATCAATCTGAAAAAGGAGATAGACGCAACTGATTTGTCATCAAAAATGATTTTGCAAGTCCATGACGAACTTGTTTTTGACTGTCCTAAAGCCGAAATGAGTGCTGTTAGGTCATTGGCTATCAGCGCTATGAGCAGTGCTTATCCGCTCGGGGTTCCTCTCAAGGTGGAAGTTGGAAGTGGATCAAACTGGCTGGAAGCGCACTAAAATTTGGTTTCATCGGATATTTTCACAACTTTTCACCCACTTTTGCAAGCCAAATTGTAAAAGTCATATTCGCACTCAATTAGCTCATTGTAAACAAAATATTTGATTTATGAACATTACTCAAAAAGGTCTCTTCTCGCTGCTGTTGGTCGGGTTCGTTGGATTTATGTCCTCCTGCGGAGATTCGGAAGTTAAAAGTGACGGCTCTGAAGTTGTTGTTGATGATGGCGCGAAAGAATCCTCTCGTTCGGAAAATGTGAAGCTGATTCTCCACACCGTACCTACCCCGATGTCGACAGCTTCGTTGATTAAGGATGCGGGCGCAGACTTCGATGCGGAATTGTTGAGTTCAACCGAGAACATCGGCCGGTTTCATTCCGCAGTTTCTCAGTCATTGGCGTTGGGTATCTTCGGTGCCGATTTGAGTTACAGCTCGATGTTTGACAAAGAAGCAGAGGCGATTGTATATCTCTCGGCTACTCAGAAAATGTGTGCGAATTTGGGAATCGAAGGCGCATTGGACAATGACGTTTTTGCCCGTATGAACACCAACAAAGAAAATCGCGACTCAGTTCTGGCAATTGTCAGTGACACCTACTATTCAATGGATTCATACCTCAAGGATATTGGCCGTGAAGACCTGTTGTCTTTAATTATAGCGGGAGGTTGGATTGAAGGCTTGTATTTGGCCGGTAACCATTACAAAAGCAACAGCGGCCTCGCTGATAGAATTGCCGAGCAAAAATTCTCTGCAAAAAGCCTTCTCAGTCTTATGGAAAGCTACAGTGATGCCCCCCATTTGAATGACATGCGAGAAAAAATTGGTGCGATCAACAAACTATTCGACAAAATCACCGTAGAGCAAGCCCAAACAACAACGACCAAAGACGCATCAGGGGCGGTTGTCATTGAAGGAGGGTCTACTGTGAAGTACTCCCCCGCTGATCTGGACGCCATTGTGGCTGCTGTGAATGAGCTCAGAGCCGAAATTGTGAAATAAAATAATATTGGAAAAAACACCACTGAAATGAAATCCTTAAAGACACTTCTTATCCTCGCAATTCTGTTGCCGCTGGCAGCCAGCTCTCAATGTCGAAGCTTTACCAAAAAGCGCTGCATGCCTCAGCTTGACGGATATGAGCAAAATGACAGTTATAACAGCGCGGTATTTATACCTGGCGATGAGGCTGAATTGCTGCTTACTTTTTATGAAGGAAAAGACTATCGTTTGGTGGTGTGTTCTCACCCCATTTTGGGTCAAGTGCAATGGGAACTTTTGGATACTTCTCAAAAGTCCATTTTTAAAAACACCTCTGACGATGGCACAAAAAGCGATTCCTTTGATTTCAAAGTCAGCAACACCCAACAATTGGTTTTGCGGGTAAAAGTGCCCAAAAGCGAATCCACTTTGATTCATGAAGGATGCGTATCCATTATGTCCGGAACCAAAGACATGTGATTCTGCTTTTTATAAAAACACAGAAGGCCGGCCCGAAAAGAGCCGGCCTTTTTTTGTTTTCAATTTTGGTTGAAATAGCCCAAAATCGCCTTCTTCAAGAGGCGCTGTTGATCATCACCCGAAAGGGAGGGCAGTGTTCCCGTTCGTTCGAACATGGGCCAACCCTCTTTGTCTCGACCGATAAATCGGTAGAAGCCAAAGGGGGCTAACACCGTGCAAATGCCGATGTGCATTAACACCAGTTTCTCATCCTTTGAAAAATCTCGAAAGTCAACCCCGGCCTCTTGCAACCCGATAAGCATCGTAATAGCATGAAGATCTGGGACTTCTTCGAAGCGCTCTTTGAACATTTTCTCCAATTGGGCCCAACTTCTTTCAAATTCGTAGTCCATTATTCACGATTACATTGTTAATAACTAGGGTTGGGTGGTTGATAAGTGTGTGGTTGCGAAAATACTTTTGTTGGGGCACGAAAAAAAATTTGTCAACCTCCTCCCGTCCTAAACCGCGCGCTGCGTCATTCTTTCATTGAAACGCAGCGTTCTGAATTAACCTAATACCGACCGACTCATGAAAAACATGGCTGCTCAGTTTGTTCTGTTTCTTTCAGTTTTTGTTTGTTTTTCCGGCACATCCGCTGATGATAAAATCTATCTTAATGAACGATTTGAAGTGACGGGTGCTGAAGGCGCTGCCTACTTTGCATTACCCGGGCCTATCGAAGACGGGCTGTACACATTAACAGTTCACTATTTGTCGGGTGCTCCCAGAATGAAGGGGGGCTTTGTTGACAAAGGGTTTACGATTGAAGAAGGCCTCTTCGAATACTATTATATAAATGGAAAAGTGGAGTCATCGGGATATTTCAAAGAAGGCAGGAAAGTCGGTCCATGGGAGCGATACAATTGGGATGGTTCCCGAAAGCTCGACAGGATTTATGCGGGTGAATACAAGCGACATATTGAAGAACGCAACCGCATTCAGCCCGCTGCGTTCCCCGGTGATGATGAGGCGCTGTTCGATTTTCTGGCCAATTCAATCGACCCCAATAACTGCTCGGCCATCTCTGTTAAAAACCAGGTCGTGCACATCGGTTTCACCGTTAAATCCAACGGAGAAATAGCCGGAGCCTACGTGGCAAAATCCGTCAATGACCTCCTTGATGCCGAAGCATTGCGGGCGGTAAGGCTGATGCCGTTGTGGCAACCTGCCCTTAGAAATGGCTTTGCGATTGATAGCACATTTATTCTGCCGGTGGCATTTGCCATCAATTTGTAATCTTCATTCCAAAAGGCCGATTTGGGCAATGCGCCCGGTGAAATTGAGTAGCTTGGGGGGCTTATTCATATTAAGAAAAAATGCGGTTTTCAACGCCTAAATCACTCAGCGACATTGCGCTTTTGACGGGAGCCAAATTTGTCGGGCCTTCTGATTTTCAAATTACCGGCATCAACGAAATCCACAGGGTCGTGCCCGGAGATATCGTTTTTGTCGACCACCCCAAGTATTATGACAAGGCGCTGCAATCAGCTGCCACATGCATTCTCATAGACAAGGAAGTCGCGTGCCCGGAGGGTAAGGCACTTCTTGTTTCAACCAATCCTTTTTCGGACTTCAACAAGATCACTCGGGCTTTCTGCCCCGAGACTTGGTCAGGCACCTCTGCCGGCACTCAAATTCATCCTTCGGCCACCGTACACCCATCGGCCCGAATCGGAAAACACTGCTTCATTGGTCCGGGAGTTGTGATAGGGGAGAGGGCTATAATTGGTGATAAAGTGAGAATTCACGCCAATGCAGTGATTGGCTCTGACGCGTTTTATTACAAAAAGAGAGAAGGAGGATTCGAAAAAATGCACACTTGTGGCAATGTGCTCATTGGGGATGATGTGGAAATCGGGGCTATGAGCACTATAGACAATGGCGTCACGGCCACAACCACCATTGGCCGAGGCACCAAAATAGACAACCATGTGCACATTGGACATGACACAATTGTGGGGCAAAACTGTCTGTTTGCGGCTCAAGTGGGCATTGCCGGCTGTGTCAACATAGAAGACAATGTGACATTGTGGGGTCAAGTAGGAATCCCGAGCGGATTGACTATAGGCAAAGGAGCTGTGATGCTTGGCCAAAGTGGTGCAATGAGTTCCCTCGAAGGAGGCAAAACCTATTTCGGAAGCCCGGCAGATGAATCGCGGGTTAAAATGCGTGAAATGGCCCTTATCAAACAATTGCCCAAGTGGGCTGAAAAGCTCAAGTAAACACTCCGAATGGCACAAAGCACTGACCGGCTTAAGGATAAAATTCAGCTAAAAGACTTCAAGTTGAATACCTTGCTTGATATCACTCAGGCCATTAATAACCGTGTATCGGCTGAAACTCTACTTGAGCTTTACACTTCCGTCTTGAGCGGCACGTTGGGTGTAGGGCGTTTATTGCTTTACACCAATGAAATGTCGGAAGGCTTGGTTTGGCAGTGCATTCTGACACACGGAGTAGATGGAGACGCCTCCGAAATTGTCAGCGAGGGGTTTTTCAATGCAGACAAAGGGGTTACTGTGAATTTGACCGGGTTGACCCGTGCGCACTTCGATATTGTTATTCCGGTTCTACACGATGAGTTACCAATTGCCTATCTACTTGTGGGCGACTTGGATGGTGAGAAGGGCGGAATCAGCCCGGCTATTAAACACATGAAGTTTATCCAAACGGTGACTAATCTGGTCATGGTGGCAATTCGCAATCAGCGACTGATGGAGCAAAGTGTGGAGCAGGCCCGGATTAAGAAAGAATTAGACCTGGCAGCTGAAATGCAAATCATGCTGGTGCCCAAAAACCTACCCAACAACAGTGTAATGAGCGTCCACGGGGTCTACAAACCTCATCGCGAGGTAGGTGGCGACTACTATGATTTCTTTTCTGTAGATGAAAATTTGAGCGCCTTTTGTATTGCCGATGTGTCCGGTAAAGGCTTGTCTGCCGCTTTTTTGATGAGCAATTTCCAAGCTTATCTCAGGGCAATTATAAAGTACCGATTTAGTGGGCTGGCTGAGATAGTTAAAGAACTCAACAAGCGCGTGCTCGAAAGCGCTAATGGCGAGAAGTACATCACGTTTTTTCTGGCTCTCTACGACCAGCGAAGCGGGATGCTTCACTACGTCAACTGTGGTCACAACCCGCCTATCCTTGTCGAAAAAAGCGGCAAGTCGCATTTGTTATCCGAAGGAACCATCGGGCTTGGAATGTTTGATGAATTACCTTCAGTCACCACGGGCACATTAATGGCTGAGCGGCCCTCGTTATTAGTGTTTTTCACAGACGGCTTAGTGGAGCAAGAGAACGACAACTTGGAGGCTTATGGGTCGGAACGGCTGGAGGTTTTCTTGCTGAAAAACAAAGACACACCCACCGAGGAACTACCTCAAAAAATTCTGGACGATTTGGACGTATTTCGGGGAAGCACCCCGCTCATGGATGATACGGCCTTAGTTTGCTGCCGTTTTCTTGGTTGATTTAACCCATAAATCGGCCGCTACCAGCACAGATATAAATCCCCAAAAAGGAATGGCGGCCTTGTCTGTGTCGAGATAGTTGTTGAGCACTCCGTGAATGAAATAGGTGGCCAATCCCAATACCGCACCTACCACAATCGGCTTCATGTTCGGAGGTAAAGGCGCGTATACCATCTTGAAGCCCAAATTGAAAACCATAAAAACCAACACAATCATCAGAAGCATCCCGGGCAAGCCTTGTTCGGCCAAGGGGCCCAGATATTCACTGTGAGCGTTTCCGCCATCCGCATTGTTCGTGCTTATAATAGTACGGTCTGCTGAGCGCTGAAAAGGAGCATAGACAAACTGATAGCTGCCGGGGCCCCAACCTACCAAAGGGCGTTCATTGAAGAGCGCAATCGCGCAGCTCCACCTATTGAGTCTTTCGAGGTTGGACGCATCAGACGACACATTGGAAATAGAGGACACGTGCTCTGAAAGGTTGTCGCTCGACTCTTGTCTGTTTTTTTCTAACGCCAGCAGAAGGTCGTCTTGCGCAGTCCATACAAAAGCGCCCACTACACCTGCGGTAATAACAAGTGTTCGGAATTTGAAACGCGCCACCAGAAGAAGCCCCAAACAAGCTGCGCCCGCAAGACTGACCCACGCGGCACGTGTGTAGGACAATACCACGCCCACTATCAAAATGCCCGTTGCAGTAAAGAGAACAAACCGCAAAAGAGGGCTCATTCCGCGAACAAACAACAGCGCTATAGACACCGGAATGAACATGGCCAAAATGGCACCATAACTCGTGTGGTCTTTAAAAAATGGAGACATCACCCAATGTCCGGCCTTCATGTCAAAACCATATTGAGCGTGGTGAGCAACCGTGTAGACAACCACTCCCATCAAGGAGAGAATAAATAACCACATAAAACGGGTCACATTGTCTTGGCTGCTGAAAATGTGGGTCATGAGGAAATAGCCCGTGACCAAAAACCAAATTTTAGCCAACACAAACTTGAAAGAAACCAAGGGCACCTCCCCTGTGATGGAGGTGAAAATCATCCAGGTAAGATAAATGTATATAAAAACTGAAATTGGGTGTCTATAAATGCGGCTGTCAACGGCTTGGCCCGTGAGCGCCCGAAAAATAAAAATCAACAACGCGCCCACCATCAGTGGTTCGGAAGGTAGGGATATTCCGATACCCCCCACCTCCAGCTGTTCCAAATTGACCGAAAACGGCACGCAGAAAACTATGAAGAGCAGGTAGTGGTCCAGTTTGACCAATGACGTGCGTAAAAGCAGCAGCACAATTGGAAGCAAGCCTGCCACAAAAGCCTCAATGTAGATAGCTGCGCCCAAATAGGCGGCATAAGCCAATCCCGGCCAAACCAACCAACGCGTACTGTCTTGAGTAGTCATATCCTCTTTTGGGCTCGGAGCATTTTGAAATTCTCAAAAATCAAGATGGCCACTATGCCAAACACAAATGCCGAAAACACACTCATCACCACAATAAGCCATCTGATGGGGTATGATTTTTTATCGGCTTCCGCTGCCGTGTCCACCACAAATGTGGCGGGCAGCTTTGAGTTGAGGTCGATTTTGAGCAGCTCATAGCGCTTTTTGAGAATTGCCTCGCGCTCGTATGCCGACTCAATTAAGGTTTCTAATTTGACATATACGCTTCCGTAAAATGCCAATTGGTCCATTTCTTTTTTCAATTGAGCCGCCTCATTGGTTTGGCGCTTTCCGATCGCAGTGGCATACTGCTCATTGAGTCCTTCGATTTGACTGATGTAGTCATAAACCCCTTTGGCGCGAAGCACCCCCATAGAGTCTTCAAGGGCCTTGATTTCGTTTTGTAAATGAACATACTCGGCTTGGGCAATATTGAACGCTTCGCGAGCTCGAATGTCTTTGAGGTCGTTGGCAACGGTGTCCAGCAGCGCTGTGATGTCATTGGCCATATTCATGGCTCTTTTGGGGTCTTTGTCAAGCACATCCACCCTGACCGAGCCAAATCTGGTGAGTTTTGAAGAGATGTTCTCGTCATAGGCCATGCTCATTTTGGCATTGGCGCCTTTGGAGTCTCGAGGTATGTTGTAATGCGTGTATAGGTCGTACTTTTCGATGATTTTGTTTCTGATTTTGTCCGAGTTAAGGATTTGCAGCAGGCGTTCTGCCTCTTCCTTTTCTCCAAATTGCAATACGTCTTCTTTTTGCACTTCTTCCATCAGTTGGCTTCCGAGAGAGGATTTTCCTGCAGGAAACATCACCACGGAGCTTTTGAATTTTTCTTCCAATGTCAATGAAACAATAGATGAAATCACAGCGGCTGCCATGCAGGTAATCACCAAGGCCCAGCGCCATTTGAACAGAAAAACCAAGACATTAATAGAATCAAAGCGCAGCGGCTCTTCGGGCGAGTGGTTAGGGGTCATAAAGGGGTTAGAAAAAATTTAGGCAAAGATAACCGGCCCGTTAAGGGCAATCAGGCCCCTGAACGCAAGATGCCCACGAATCGTTTAAAACTTAGAAAACCGGTGGCAAACATCAACAGCCCTGAGGCGGAACCAAAGACCGAGACCGCCCAAAGCCAAGGCAAATCCAAGCGCACACAGGCCCAAAGCACGGTCAGTGAGCCTGCGGCAAATAGCCCGAAACGAAGCCACATAGAGCCCGCAGGGCGCGCTTTGAACGCTCGCCACACATGCCATCCCTGTCCAACAACAACAGCCGTGTGCGCCAGCACTGAAGCCCATGCCGAGCCCACTGCCTTGAATTCGGGAATGAGGATAAAGTTGAGCAAAATGTTGAGCGTCATGCCAAGCATGGCTAATCGGTTGAGCACGTACATGTCACCCCGGGCCGTCAGTGCCGTGCTGAGGATGTAGGAAAGCGAAAACAGCATAAAACTGACCATAAGCAGCGCAAAAACAGGCGCGGCCTCAGCGGTGTCTCCTGTGAACCGAAGGCCCAGAATTTCATCGGGAAACACAACACATAAAGCGGTGAGGACCCAGGTGCCGGCCACCACCCATCTGAAGCTCAAGCCCAAAGTAGGTAAGATGTCCTCCCCTTTTTTGAGCATTCGAGTGAAAATAGGAAGTAGCAGAACAGCAAAGAGATAGGTGACCATGTTGCCTGCTTCCATCAGCGTAAATCCTTTGGCATACAGGCCGGCTTGGTAAGCGCCATCCGGCAGCATCCGTTCGAGCATCACCCCATCAGTCCGGTAATAAACCATCATCAAGAAAATCAGCAACGCATAGGGCAAGCTCTGCTTGATGATGGTGCCGGACTCCGAAAAACCGGGCATATTGAACATTGGCATCTTTTTCCCAATCAGCATGCCCAAAGCCACTGCTGCTGTCAGTCCGTATGCCGCCACCTGGGCATAAACAAACCATTCAATTTGGAATCTCTTCCCTGTAATGCCCGTCCAAAGAAGAATACTCATCGCACAAATGAGAAGCAGCCTATCCAAAACAGACACCACGCTGTCGTGCTTAAACATGTGCAACCCGGTGAGGTTGGAGCGAAAAAAGAGCACAAACGCAGAGAATAGTTGACTCATCCCCAACCAAAAAAGGAGCTCTTGCGCGTCGGCATCATAGCCCAAGACCCATCCCGCAACCCACAATATGACCATGTAAAACACAGCCAGCGCAGACCTCAATATAAGCAGTTTGGCGAATCGCTCGGGCAGGACTTTTTCATCTGCAGCCACTTGGCGCGTGTTAAAATTGTTGATGCCCAAATCCAATAGGATATTGAACAAAAACCCAAGCCCACTCAGTGCAAAAAACAACCCGAAAGCATCTTCGCCCACCCTGTTTTGCACTTCAGCCACGATACCCAAAATGTACACCGGCTTCACTATCAGATTGAGAAGCAGTAGTAGGAAGAAGTTGGAAACGAATACCCTTTGCACGGGGTGAAAGTAGGGTAACTGCGCATACCACTTTCCGGGGATAAGTCAGAAATTAAGCCCGGCAAGCGTTTGAAAACCCCCTATCGCATTCTTGTTTTGATTGATTGACACAAAGGCCCCAACTTTGGCCTTCGAGAAAAAACCGATACTCATGCTCAAGCAGTCGCTCCAACAGAAGCTTCTTCAGAAAATGTCACCTCAACAAATTCAGTTGATGAAATTGTTGCAAGTGCCTACTGTTGAGTTGGAACAGCGGATCAAAGAAGAGTTGGAAGAAAACCCCGCCCTGGAAGAGGGTCGAGAAGATGACGAGGACATTTTGACCGAACCACAGGAAGAGGAATTTGAGAGCGATGGAGAAGAGTCTGCCGAGGCCGAAAAAGAGTTTGACTTCAGCGATTACATGGATGATGATGATACGCCCGAATATAAGCTGAGTGTCCAGAATCACGGCCCTGATGATGACGAGTACGAAACTCCAATAGGCGCGGGAACCACCTTTGCGGAAGATCTGCTCAACCAGCTGCGCCTTCGAAACGTCACAGAACGACAAATGCAACTCTCTGAGACCGTTATCGGCAACCTGGACGAAAGCGGCTATTTGCAGCGCGATATCCGCTCCATGGTCAATGATTTGGCTTTTACACAGAACATCATGGCCACAACCCAAGAATTGGAAGAAGTCTTGGCTATTGTCCAAGACTTAGACCCCCCGGGTGTGGGTGCTCGGGACCTCCGCGAGTGTCTGTTGCTCCAAATAAGGAGAGTCGAAAACCGCGACTACATCATCGAATTGGCCGAAAAAATCTTGCTTTCCTGTTTTGACGAGTTCACCAAAAAGCACTACGACAAAATCATCAAGAAACTTGATTTGGAGGAAGAAGATTTGAAAGAAGCCATCTCGGAAATAGTGCGCCTCAACCCAAAGCCGGGGGGAAGTTCCAAGGAGAATATTGCCAAGACCCAACAAATCGTACCGGACTTTTTAATGTCGGTGGAGGATGATAAAATCACTATCGCCCTCAACCAGCGCAACGCGCCCGACTTGCGCATCAGCCCACAGTACAAAGAGATGATTGACACTTACATGAAAAGTGCTCCCGACAAAAAACAAAAGGAAGCTATTCAATTTGTCAAGCAAAAGTTGGACGCAGCCAAATGGTTCATAGACGCCATCAAGCAGCGTCAAAACACATTGTTGCTGGTAATGAACGCCATCACCGATTATCAGCGCGAGTTTTTCCTTACCGGTGATCCTACCAAGATGAAGCCCATGATTTTGAAAGACATTGCAGATATAGTGAAAATGGACATCAGCACCATTTCACGGGTTGCAAATAGCAAGTATTTGCAGACGCCTTATGGCACTACGCTGCTCAAGCCGTTCTTCTCAGAATCGCTCAGCACAGACTCAGGAGAAGAGGTTTCGACCATTGAGGTGAAAAATATCCTGCGCGAGGCTATTGCCGGAGAGGACAAGCGCAAACCCCTGGCTGATGACAAATTGATGGCCATTCTGAATTCAAAAGGCTACAACATCGCCCGCAGAACGGTTGCCAAATACCGCGAGCAACTGGACATCCCTGTCGCCCGATTGCGCAAAGAGCTTTGAGAATGGCTGATCGGTTGGCCGGTTTCATTTCGGTTCTATTTCATCCGCTATGGATGCCGTTGTTGCTTTTTGGCGTTTTGGTATGGACCGACCCAATGGTTGCTTATCTAATGCCGCGCAGCATGGTTTGGTTTGTGTTTCCTCTTTTGGCCATTAATGCTTTGGCTCCGGCTTTTAGCATTTGGCTAATGGCGAGGGGTGGATATGTGTCTTCTGTTAGGCTGGAAAACCGCACAGAGCGCTATTGGCCGATTTCGTTGGTCATTATGTATTACATCATGACGTATGGCTTGATTCGGTTGACAGCCCCGTCTGTGCCTTGGCTTCTTTTCTCCTTCATCTTGGCTTTGATTGGCAACCTGGTTGCCGCTTTGATATTGAGTTTTTTCACCAAAATCAGCCTTCACATGCTAGCGTTTGGCGGATGCGTGGGTGTAGTGTTAGCGTTGCAATCACAACACGGACTCGGCCCGGTGATGCTTCCGGTGGTGATGCTGCTTTTGGCCGGGCTGACTGCCTGGGCGCGGTTGCGTTTGGGCGCCCACCGGTCCGGTGAAGTGTATTTGGGATTTTTGGTGGGCGCGTTGGTTTCCTTTCTCGTGGTCCGCTCTGAGTGGGTTGTTTAATTGAGCAGCCCCCCGTATCCCTGTTTTTTGCGGGTTTTTCAGCGCATTGCATACATCGTTCGTCACTCCTTCGGGGTTTTTCAGAATCTCTTTTCCCCAAAAGCGCAGTACCAGCCATCCGTCTGCTTCCAAGGCATGGTTCACTTCTAAATCGCGTTGGATGTTGCGCTCGATTTTGGGTATCCAAAAAGCTTGGTGCGATTTGAAGTCTCCCTTTCGGACTTCCCAGTCTTTACCATGCCAGAACTCACTATCGCAGAAGACCGCAACTTTCTTACCCACAAATACTATGTCAGGTTTTCCGATGATGTCGCTCTTGTTTTTTCGATAGCGAATGCCCCGACCCCAAAGTGATTTGCGCAGTGCCAACTCGATTTTTGAGTCCTTGTTCCGAACGGCTTTCATGTTGCGCCTTCGGGCCTCTGTGGCGGGTATTGGTTTCACGTGACGAAAGTATGGATGGCCGGTTTGAACTCGTGTTTTTACAACTTGTTATCATTCTGAATCAGGCTCAGGCCTACTTTTGCCCTGACAAAAAATTCCATGGAAACCAAAAAGAGAATCCCCACAGAGGTCTATGCCGAAATGACACCCAACCCTCTGACGATGCGGTTTGTGGCCAATAGACAACTTATTTCGGGTGGCCAACAGGCTGATTATCCGGATGCACAATCTGTGGGAGACTCCTCGCCTTTGGCCACGGAGCTGTTTTGTTTTCCTTTTGTCAACGGAGTTTTCGTTTCGGGCAATAGCGTGACTGTGACGCGTGATGAGAGTCTTTCGTGGGACTTGATTGTGATGCAACTTCGAGAGTACATCCGTGACTGGCTGATGGAACATGAGGTGGCCGTTGCCTATGTGCCCGAAACGGCCAAGCGCTCCCCCAGAGCAGCTTCCACGGCTGCAGTGCGCTATTCCGGAAAGCCCGCTCCCGCTGCTTCCGTTGAGCTTGCGCCATCTGAGCATGATGCTGAAATCACCGCGCTGCTCGAAGAATTTGTGCGGCCTGCAGTGGAGCAAGATGGGGGCGCTATTGACTATGCGGGATTTAGCGAAGGGCGCGTCTATGTGCGCATGCGCGGCTCGTGCAATGGATGTCCCAGCAGCACCATGACCCTCAAAGGTGGTATCGAGACTTTACTCAAAAGCAAGATTGGCGGGGTGCAAGAAGTGGTGCCGCTCAATGATTAATTAGGATCCAGTGCTTCCTTGGCTCTGGCCGAGTAGAACTCTCCTCGGGCTTCAATTGCTTTCATTATTTCCTTTCCCTCCGGATTGCCGATGGCCATCAATGCGGTAGCTCTGTAGAACGCGGCTTCTTGACGAAACACCTGCTTCGGGTGCCGTTCTGCAGCGGCCAGCAGGTCAGCTGCTAGGTCGTGATTATTCATCCGCAGTTGCGCCATGCCGCCATAGAATAACGCGTTGAGATCATCGGGAAAAGTTTTAAGGATTTGTGCCATAATAGTCGCGCAGAGCAGGTTTTGCTCAGCGGCAAATGCTTTGATGGCTTCTCGAAGCAGCGTGTTGTAGGCTATTTCCGAAGTGGGCTTGTCTGTGGTACCCACTTCGGTTTCGTTTTCGCGATCCGCGGTGATTCCGCCCAAATAGGTGTCAATTGCAGGTGGGTTTTGCCTGTCTGTATAGTCCACAACACGGTAGTGCGCTATGTGGAAAATTCGCTCACCGGAATCGTGGGTGCCCCGCATGCCGATTTGGTTGGTGTTGGTGTGGATAGGCTCGGGTTTTTTGAGCGAAATAGGCTCGGGAGCGGTTTCGCGGGGTGTGATAGCCAGGTATTTTTCTGCATACACACGTTCGGGTCCACTGAGGGTGATCTGCACTGATGAGTCGGTCAGGCGCGTTTCGGTGATGTGTAGGGGTATTTCGGTAGGCTCCTCCAAGCCTTTGTCGACAGACAGATTGGGCGCGCTTTTAGCCTGGTCTTTTTGAGAAGCGGGCCAACCCATTATGATGGCTAAGGCCACAGTGACCGGTAAAACCAACATCCACCAATAGCCGCTGCCTCGCCAACGCTTGTTCAGTTTCGATGTGAGGCGCGCGGCATCATGGTGTTCAAATCCTTCGAGGGCATCGGTCAATAGGGGGTTGACTAAGGCGGTTTTTTCGAGGGCATGCTCTTCCAAGGGCGTGAGTTTCCCTTGGTGATAGGAGTTGATGCGCTCCGGTGATATATCTTGTTGGTTATTCATGGTTAAGGTGGCCGCGGCCCGCAGGTTCGGCTTTGAGTTTGATGGCCAAATTGCGTTTTCCGTTTTGGATGTGGCTTTTGACAGTTTTGAGGTCCATTCCGGTTAGGTCAGCTATTTGGCGATATGATTTTTCTTCCAAGAAAAAAAGTTTGATACAACGGGCCTGTCCTTCGGGCAGTGAGGCCATGTGCAAGGGCAATTTTTCCCGCAATTGGTCTGTTGTAACGTCCTGCTCATCATCGGCTTCTTGGGACTCGATTTGTTCAGTGGGTATTTCGCGCAAGGTTTTTCGCAGTTTCATCAGGCAATGGTTGATAGCAATGCGGTGAATCCATGCACCAAAATCAAGAACTTCGGTTTGGGGCAGTTTTTTGAATGCATGCTCAAACACCTCGATGGTGGCGTCTTCGGCATCGGCCGTTTGGCGAAGGTATTTGAGGCAAACGCCCAGCACCCGCGCCCCAAATCGCTCGAACAAAATCCCCGCGTACTTGCGCTTTCCGGTGGAGCTGAGCAGCGCTACCGTTTGAGCATCCGTAAGCGGGGTTTTATTTGTTCGGCCGAAAAGCATCTTTCACGAGGATGTTCTTATTTATTGCTCCGTTTCATCGTCTGTCACGGGGATGGTACCCGGTTTTTTGCGACTTTCTTTGGCTATGTATGCGTTGTACATGTCCGCGTAGTTTTTGGTCTCCATGATGACAAATCCACCCGTACAGTCACCAAACTTGGCGGGCACCCCTCCCGAATAAACCATCACTGAGCTGAGCCCGCTGGTGGGGATGCTGGGGTCTGTTGTCATCTTAACACCATCTACAAAATATTGCACGTTACCCCCCCGTGATCCGCGGAAATAGAGCTGTCCATCCACAGGGCTTTGAAAAATATCGCTGCTCATGCTGGCTACCAGCGTGGCAGGATTGCGCGCGGCCGGGCTGTTGCGTATTTCTTCAGCGCGCAACACGTTCATGGTGGTTCCATCATATTCGATAAGTTTGTCTTTATAGGTTTCGATAATCGCATCCTCGATGATATAAGTTCCGGGTTGAAGAACCAGTCGACCCATGTTTTTGATTTTGTCCGCATCCACTTGCACACCTGCCAATTCGCGAGAAGCCAGGCCAATGCTGCTAAAGGCAACTGTGTAGTTGCAGGGTTGCAGGGGTTTGATTTTGAATCGGCCATCATCATCAGTGTACGTGCCGATTTCTTTTGTGCCCGCTTTGGCTATAACGGTTGCAAACGGGATGGGCTCACCGGTGTTGTCTACCAGACGGCCATGTATTTCACCGGTGTTTTGCGCGCTTGCGCTTGTGAGGCCGGCCACCACACAGATTATAAGGGCTTTCAGAGTTTTCATAGCGTTTGTTATTTGAGTATTTATCTGAAGATGCCGGGCAAAATGAAATTCCATAATTCCATGTTTGATTTATAGCAATCTCCTTTGTTCTCAAGGTTAAAACGGAAGGCTACCTTAGCCGCGTCAATCAAATGAAAATAGCCGTCAACACTCGCTTAATGCTGCATAACCGACTGGAAGGCATTGGTTGGTTTGCCTTCGAAACACTGAAGCGCATCACGGCCGCACATCCCGAGCACGAGTTCTTGTTTTTATTCGACAGGCCTTTTCACCCTGATTTTGTCTTTGGCCCCAATGTCCGGCCCATCGTGCTGCCGCCCAAGGCGCGTCACCCGATATTGTTCAATTTGTGGTTTGACTTTTCTGTGGCGCGTTTTCTCAACAAGCACAAGCCCGACCTTTTTCTTAGCCCCGATGGATATCTGAGCCTCGGGGCTTCAGTGCCCCAGCTGGCTGTCATACACGACCTCAACTTTGAGCATAGGCCCCAAGACCTCTCGCGCACCAATGCGCGATACTATCTGAAGCGGTTTCCGCTGTTTGCCCGCAAGGCCGCGCGGATTGCCACGGTGAGCCGATTCAGCAAAGACGACATCGTGGCGCGCTATGGCATTTTGCCCGATAAAATAGACGTGGTGCTCAATGGCGCCTCCGAGCGTTTTGTGCCCATCAGCCCTGCCGAGCAGCAATCGGTGCGCGATGCCTTTGCCGATGGGGAGCCCTATTTTCTATTTGTGGGTTCGCTGCACCCGCGCAAAAACCTGCAAACGCTCTTTCCGGCTTTTGATTATTTCAAAGAAAAAACCGGTCTGCCGCACCGCCTTCTGATTGTGGGAGACGCCTATAGGTGGGACCGGTCCATTGATCGGGCTTTCAAATCGATGAAGTACCGTTCGGATGTCCGTCTCTTGGGCCGCCAATCCCAATCCGATTTGACACGACTGACAGCCGCGGCCCGCGCTTCGATTCTGGTTTCGTTTTTCGAGGGGTTCGGTATTCCCATAGTCGAGGCATTCCGATGCGGCACCCCGGTTATTACTTCTGATTGCACCTCCATGCCCGAAGTGGCCGGTGAAGCCGCTATTTTAGTCAACCCCGGCAATGTTAATGCTATTGCCAATGCCTTGAAGAAAATGGCCACAGACGATGTTCTTTGGCAATCTCTGAGCGAAAAAGCCCTTGCGCGCAGCCGCCATTTTTCATGGGACAATACGGCTAAGGCTCTGTGGGAAAGTATCCTCAAGATCACCGCTCAAAATGGAGGATAATGACCATGGGATTGAAAAGTCATTTTTCGTCCGGTCTCATCGAGGCGGGATGCGATGAAGCCGGGCGTGGCTGCCTGGCCGGGCCGGTGGTGGCCGCGGCCGTGGTTTTGCCCCGTGGATTCAAGCTCAAAGGACTCACCGACTCCAAACTAATGACCCAAGCGCAGCGCGAAAAATTGGCACCTATCATCCAGCGCGAATCATTGGCGTGGGCTATCGCGGAGGTGGGTCCGGAAGAAATAGACCGCATCAACATTCTCAACGCTTCCATTTTGGGCATGCATCACGCGGTGGACCAATTGGCGCTCAGGCCCGAACTGCTGCTGATAGACGGAAATAGGTTCAAACCTTATATGGGAATCTTGCACCAATGTGTGGTCAAAGGTGACTCAAAGTTTTTATCCATCGCTGCGGCTTCGGTCTTGGCTAAAACCCACCGTGATGCCCTGATGGCCGAATTGGGCCGTGAAAACCCCGAATACGGATGGGCCCAAAACGCGGGCTATCCAACATCAGCGCACCGCGCAGCAATTTCCCTTTATGGCACAACGCCTCACCACCGCCTCACGTTTCGGTTGTTGCCGGGGGTTCAATAGATAAACAAAATGCACTGTTCAAAAACAATCCACGCAAAGGGG
>Ga0169931_10000971_pt1 | contig 47536 bp, 50 predicted proteins | sample Kivu_15m_20L_FD_129675 | JGI IMG/M metagenome (GOLD analysis project Ga0169931, IMG submission 129675) | Freshwater microbial communities from Lake Kivu, Western Province, Rwanda to study Microbial Dark Matter (Phase II) - Kivu_15m_20L... | ecosystem: Environmental > Aquatic > Freshwater > Lake...
TGGAGATATTAGTGAACATGAGGAAGTTGATTGTTTATTGAATTTTAATTCACTATTTGATTTTTATAAAAGTCAAATAATTGTCTAAAATTATTAGTGTGGTCCACACTAATTTGGAGTATTCGCAGATAATCATAAATCATTAATAATATGATAATCATGTACTTTACATGTTTGATTTTTTATTTATGGGTTAATGAAAAATGTTGAAAAATAGGTTAAATGTGCGCAGTTTTGTGCGTATTATTTCAAAGAATAACAATGAAAATTACATGAACAACGATTTTAACTTAAAGGGTAAAAACATTTTAATTACAGGAGGAACAGGCTCTTTGGGGAAAGCACTAACTAAGCATTTATTAAAAAACCACCCAAATATTCAGAAACTTGTAATCTTGTCAAGAGACGAACAAAAGCAATTTCAGATGGCTCAAGAATTTTCTGAAAAATTATATCCTCAAATAAGATACTTTTTAGGAGATGTGAGAGATCAAGATCGGTTGGTGCGAGCTTTTCAAGGAATTGATATAGTGATTCATGCTGCAGCAATGAAACATGTTCATCTTGCGGAATATAACCCTGACGAATGTATTAAAACAAATATAGGTGGTGCACAAAATGTCATTCATGCAGCATTGCAAACAACCGTAAGTAATGTTGTTGCATTATCTACAGATAAAGCGTGTGCTCCAATAAATTTATACGGTGCAACAAAGCTAACTTCTGATAAATTGTTTGTTGCAGCAAATAACATTAAAGGAAATAATCCAATAAGGTTTTCAGTTGTTAGATATGGAAATGTAATGGGCTCAAATGGATCCGTTATTCCATTCTTCATCAAGAAAAGATCCGAAGGAAAATTGCCAATTACCGATTTGTCTATGACTAGATTTAACATTTCTCTACAAGGTGGTGTTGATATGGTTATGCACGCAATTGAACATTCTTGGGGAGGAGAGATCTTTATTCCTAAAATCCCATCATATAAAATTACAGATATAGCAAAAGCAATTGCACCTGATTGCGAAATTGAAGTAATAGGTATTAGGCCTGGTGAAAAAATTCACGAAGAAATGATAACCACTTCAGACGCTTTCAACACTTATGACCTAGGTAAATATTACACTATACTTCCTTCAGTTCCAAACTTCGACATCAATGAATTTATTAAAACATTCAATGCAAATAAAGTATACGAAGGGTTTAATTATGATTCTGGAAATAATACAGAATGGGAAACTGTAGAAAGTTTAAGGTCGTTAATAAAAATGCATGTCGATTCTAATTTTAATTAAATGAGCAGTAACATAATTCCATATGGTCGTCATAATATAACACAAGAAGACATTGATGTTGTAATTGAGGCGTTGAAATCTGATTATTTAACTCAAGGGCCTAAAATAAGTGAATTTGAAGCTAAATTTGCAAACTACTTAGGTGCTAAATTTGCTGTTGCAGTTACAAACGGAACAGCAGCATTACATTTAAGCGCATTAGCATTATCAGTTAAACCCGGGGATAAAGTAATAACAACTAGTCTAACTTTTGCCGCATCCGCAAATTGTGTTAGGTATTGTGGAGCAGAAGTTGTTTTTGTGGACATTGATCCTAATAGTTTTTTAATTGATTTAGATAAAGTTGAGAATTTATTAAAAAGTGCTCCAAGGGAAACTTATAAAGGAATTATACCAGTTGACTTTGCAGGAAGGGCTGTTAACCTAGAACGTTGCAAGAAATTAGCGGATGAATTTGGACTTTGGATAATTGAAGATGCTTGTCATGCACCTGGAGCAAGCTTTATTGATTCAAAAGGTACTATTCAAAAATCAGGAAATTGTAATTATGCCGACTTGGCTATTTTCTCTTTTCATCCAGTTAAACACATTGCAACTGGCGAAGGAGGGATGATTACAACAAATAATGAAAATTTATACAAAAAATTGCTTTCACTTAGAACACATGGAATTATAAAGAATCAATTAAATTTCAAAAATTCAATACCTCAAGCGGGTGGCAGTGTTGTTGATACTGAATATCCAGGTTGGTATATGGAAATGCAAGACCTGGGATATAATTATAGAATTACTGATTTTCAATGTGCCTTAGGAATTAGTCAACTTAAAAGGGCTGACGATGGACTTTTTAAAAGAAATGAAATTGCAAAAAGGTATGACTTGGCATTTCAAAATCAGCCAAATATAAAATGCCAATCTTTAGAAATTGATTCAAAATTTATTGATAAGCATGCATACCATTTATATGTATTATTAGTAGAAGACAGACTAGGTTTATATAATCATTTAAAAGCTAATGGCGTTTTCGCTCAAATACATTACTATCCAGTACATCTAATGCCCTATTATAGAAATTTTGGATGGAAAGAAAATGACCTGCCATTTGTAGAAGAATATTATACTAAATGTATAAGTTTGCCTATTTATCCAACTTTAACGGCCGAAGAGCAAGAATATGTTATTTCAATTATTTTAAATTATTACAAATAAGTATAGGTATTAATGAGCGATAAATTAATTTTAGGCACTGTTCAATTTGGTTTAAAATATGGAATCAATAATTTACTTGGGAAACCAGAGAAACAATCAGTTTTTGATATCCTTTCATATGCGAATGAAAGGGGAATAAAATATTTAGATACTGCAGAATTATATGGTAACGCACACGAGTTGATTGGTGAATTTCATAAAGCACACCCAACAAAAAAATATAATATAATAACAAAATTTCCTCATGATTTCGAGGATAGTTTAGAAAATAAAATAGACAGTTATTTAAATCAATTAAATATTGACTATTTAGAAGCTATTTTGTTTCACTCGTTCGAATCATATATATGTCACAAGATTCATTTATCAAACCTTGTAACATTAAAAAGCAAGAGTGTAAAATATATTGGTGTTTCTGTTTACACAAACGAACAAATGAATGAGGTTATTGACGATATTAATATTGATATTATTCAAATTCCATTTAATGTATTTGACAATTTGAACCTTAGAGGAGAATTGATAAAAAAGGCAAAATCGAAAAATAAAATAATTCATACTCGTTCAGCTTTTTTACAAGGATTGTTTTTTATGAAAAAAGATAATCATAATGCTATAAGAGTAAAGCTTGAAAAAGAATTAGATACACTTGAGCTCATTTCTAAAAAATCATCAATTCCTATTGGCTCAATTGCATTAAACTATTGCTTGTTGCAAAATTGTATAGATGGAGTATTAATTGGTGTAGACTCTTTAGAACAGCTTAAAGAAAATATTGATTTTTCTGAGAATAAAATACCAAATAAATTTTTTGATGAAATCAATGAAATAAGAATTAATAACATTGAATTATTAAATCCCTCGAAGTGGAATTGAAAACAGTGTTAATTACTCAAGCAAGAACTGGAAGTAAAAGATTGCCTGGAAAGGTTTTGATGGAGATTAATGACAATCCTTTACTAAAAATACATTTAGATAGGTTAAAGAAATCTAAAAATGTAGATAAAATTATTGTTGCAACAACTCTATGTGTAGAGGATAATCTCATAGAAAAACTTGTAACAGAGTGGGGTTATGAAGTTTATAGGGGTTCTGAAAATGATGTACTTGATAGATTTTATCAAGCCGTTAAAGGTATAAAACCTTCATGGGTTGTGAGAGTGACATCAGACTGTCCTCTCATTGACCCATTACTAGTTGACAAAGTGATAGAGTATACAAAAGCAAATAATAAAGACTATGGCTCAAATGCAATTGATGAAACTTTTCCTGATGGTCAAGACGTGGAAGTTTTTAAATTCACTTCTTTAGAAACTGCATGGAAGAATGCAAAAAAAGAATCTGAAAGAGAACACGTTACTCCATATATTAGAAACAATTCAAATCAAAAAGGTGAAAATTTTTTTACATCAATAAGTTATAAAAACAATATTGATTTTTCTAAAATTAGAATGACAGTCGATGAGCCAAAAGATTTCGAATTAATCAATAAAGTTATTACAGAATTGGGTTCCAATAAAAATTGGCTAGAATATACCGAATACATTATAAACAATAAACTTTTAGAAATAAACGGAAATATTATTCGAAATGAGGGTTATTTGAAATCTTTAAAAAATGACAAAAATGGGTAAAGGACAAAATTTATATAATAAAGCAAAAACTTTAATACCAGGAGGAACAATGTTGTTGTCAAAAAGACCAGAAATGTTCTTGCCCGATAATTGGCCTTCCTATTTTTCAAAAGCAAAAGGCTGTAAAATTTGGGATTTAGATGACAATGAGTTGGTTGATATGTCTATTATGGGTATAGGTACAAATACATTAGGTTATGGAAATGATGAAGTAGACAGTGCTGTAATGGAAACGATTAGGAAAGGAAACATGAGTACATTGTCTTGTCCTGAAGAAGTGTATTTAGCCGAGAAACTAGTAGAAATGAATCCGTGGGCTGAAATGGTTCGTTTTGCAAGGAGTGGAGGAGAAGCAAATTCCATTGCAATAAGAATTGCTCGTGCCGCAAGCGGAAAAGATAAAGTAGCCATTTGTGGATATCATGGATGGCACGATTGGTATTTATCTGCAAATCATAATTTAGGAGATAGTCTATCAGGGCATTTACTACCTGGATTAAATCCCAGAGGTGTTCCAAAAGTATTAAAAGATACTGTCCTTCCTTTTCATTATAATAATTTCGACGAGCTCCTTGATCTAGTAAATAATCATGATATTGGTGTTATAAAAATGGAGGTAGTTAGAAATTTTGGACCCGAAGATAATTTCTTAAAAAAGGTTAGAGATTTAGCAACACGAAAAAATATTGTATTAATATTTGACGAATGTACATCAGGATTTAGGGAAACCTTCGGAGGAATATACAAAAAGTACAATGTAGAACCAGATATGGCAATGTATGGAAAAACCATTGGAAATGGATACGCACTTACTGCAGTTGTAGGAAAAAAATCAGTTATGGAATCTGCACAAACCACTTTTATTAGTAGTACTTTTTGGACAGAAAGAATTGGACCAACTGCAGCATTGGCAACGCTTAAAGTAATGGAAGAAATTAAATCTTGGGATATTATTACAGAGATTGGTAAGAAAATTCAAGATGGCTGGAAATCTTTGGCATCAGTTCATGGTTTAGAAATAGAAATAGCTGGTATTCCATCATTAAGTACCTATTCATTTAAATCTGAAAGTGCCTTAGCTTATAAAACACTGATTGCACAAGAGATGTTAAAAAAGAATATATTGGCAAGCACCAATTTTTATGCTTCAATAACTCATGAAGATATTTTTATAGAAAAGTATTTCTCTGAACTTGATAAAGTATATTCCCTTATAAAAAAATGCGAAAAACAAGAATTAAATATTAATAATTTATTAGAGGGGCCCGTGTGTCATTCTGGATTTAAAAGATTGAACTAAAATGAGAGAATATAAATGCTTGTCGAAACAAACATATTCTTTTGATGAATTTCAGATTGTACCAATTAGAGATGAAGATAGATATGACATTATGCAATGGCGAAATGATCAAATTTATCATTTAAGGCAATCTAATCCTTTAGATAAAGAGAGTCAAGATCATTATTTTAACACTGTTATAGTAAATCTTTTTGAAAAAGAGAATCCAGATCAAATCTTATTTTCTTTATTAGAAAATGGAGAGTGTATTGGATATGGTGGATTAGTCCATATTAATTGGGTTGATAAAAATGCGGAAATATCTTTTGTAATGAATACAGAATTAGAAAGTTTGTTTTTTAAAAAAATTTGGAGCGTATTTCTTAAATTAATTGAAGAAGTGTCTTTTATAGATTTAAAATTTCATAAAATTTATACATATGCATTTGACCTTAGGCCAAAATTATTTGAAATTTTGAAATTGGATGGTTATTCAAATGAGGCCATATTGAAAAATCATGTTATGTTCCAAAATAAATATATTAATATACTTATTCATTCAAAATTTAATAAACTGCATTAATCATAATTATGATTTATAAAGAAGAATTTAAGCTTGCATTTACAATTAGAAAAGTGGAAGAATTTTTTTTAGAAATGTTCAAGCAAGGTAAAATATCTGGGACAGTTCATACTTGTGTTGGACAAGAATTTACAGGTATTTTTGCTTCAAAGTATTCTATTGAAGGTGATTATGTAGTATCTAATCATAGGGGTCATGGTCACTATATTTCATTTACAAAAGATATAAAAGGCTTAATTTTAGAATTATTAGGAAGTACGGATGGTTGTTCAAAAGGAATCGGGGGTAGTCAACATTTACACAACAAATATTTCTACTCAAATGGAATTCAAGGCGGCATGATTCCAATAGCTGCAGGATTAGCTTTGTCTAATAAAGTGGTTAATAATAATAAAATTTCAATAGCTTTTTTGGGTGATGGTACTCTTGGGGAAGGAATTTTATATGAAACTTTGAATCTTTCTTCTTTATGGGATATTCCAATAGTATATATACTTGAAAAAAATAATATTTCACAGTCTACAAGTTTTATTCAAAATTTTTCAGGAAAGATTCGAGATAGAGTTATAGGATTTGGCACAAAATACTATAATGCTTCAATTTATAATCTAGAAGATTTAGATTTGACATTTGCAAAAGCAATTAATTATGCAAGAGTAAATTCGAAGCCTGTTTTTATAGAAATTGAAGTTGCAAGATTAAATTCACATTCAAAAGGAGACGACAATAGAGATGAGAATTTTATAAAAAATTTAATCGAAGTTGATCCTTTAAATATATTTATAAAAAATAATCAAGATCAAGTTAATGAATGGGAGAAAGAAATAAATCAAGAAATTAATAAAATACTAGATACTTTAATATATCATTCAAATTCGTTAAATAGTTTTACAAATAATAGTTTCGAAAAACCAGAATATATTAAAATAGAATACTTAAATAAATCTGAGAAGCGTTTTAATGAATTGATATATAACGAACTAGATAAAATATTATCTAAAGATAATAAAGCAATTGTAATTGGTGAAGATATAGAAAACAATAATTCGTTTCATCCTAAAGAATATGGTGGCGCATTTAAAGTTACAAGAGATTTATCAAATAAATATCCTAATCAGGTAAAAAACACTCCAATAAGTGAACAGGCAATTGCTGGATTGTCAATTGGTTATGCTTTATCTGGAAATACCAGCATATTAGAAATTATGTTTGGTGATTTTACAACTTTAGTATTTGACCAACTTCTACAACATGTTTCCAAATTCACTTTGATGTATGGAGTAGAAATTCAAATACCATTTTTATTAAGAACTCCAATGGGAGGATTTAGAGGCTATGGCCCTACTCATAGTCAATCAATTGAAAAACATTTTTTAGGAATACCTGGATTAAAAGTAGTTGCATTAAATCAATTAGTTGAACCACACGAAATTTTTAATAAAATACAATTTTTAAAGGAGCCAATAATGCTTATTGAAAACAAAGCTTTGTATACAAAAAAATTATATGAAAATATAATCAATGGATATTCGATATATAATTGTACATCTTATAATTCTTTCCCGGTTATAAAAATTACACCTGATGAAGGTATTGCAAGTGTAACACTGGTTAGTTACGGTGGAATAGTGGATGAAGTTTTAAAAGCAATGGAGTTGTTGTTTATTGAAGATGAAATTTTGGTAGAGGTTTTTGTTATTTCCGAAATTTCAAACTCAAATATAATTGGACTTGGAGATTCAATAAATCGAACTAAAAAATTATGTTTTATAGAGGAGGGAAACTCATTTGCCTCCTATTCTTCTGAAGTTGTATCGGTATTGACTGAAAATGGCAATAAAAATTTCTCTTTACAAAGAATATCGAATAATACAATTATTCCAAGTTCAAGGGAGTTAGAGTCATTTGTATTGCCAACTTCAAATAAAATAAAAAATATTATAACTAGATTTGTAAATGAATAAATATTACGTAGAAAAATTTAATGCATCTGATGATTCTTTTAGAATTTCTGAATTTTATATAAAATCTGGAACTTTAATCAGTTCTGGTGAAATTATATGCTCCATTGAGTCATCAAAAGCAGATATTGACATAGAATCACAATCATCTGGTTATTTGTATTATAATTATACGAAAGGTAATACAATAAATGTTGGAGATCTTTTTTATATAATTTCCAAAGAGAAATTATCAGATTTTGAATCCCACTTCATGCCAAAGCTTTCAAATCAATCAAAAGATTATACAATATCTAAAAAAGCTAATGAATTATTAATAAAATATAACATTACACCAAATCAGATCAACAAAAAAATAATAAAAGAGGCCGATGTATTAGATTTTATTAATATAAATCAAAATATCGAATTGAAGGAAAATTTACATATAAATAATATCGATAAATCTATATTAATACTTGGTGGGCAAGGTGGAGCAAAAATGTGTATTGATGCAATAAGGAGCAAAAATGAATATGAAATAATAGGAATAGTTGATCCAGAATTGAAAGTAGGTGATTTGGTTTTAGATGTGCCTATATTAGGTGGTGAAAATTTGCTAAATTTTTTTATCGAAAAAGGTGTTGATAAAATTGTTGTTTCTTTCAGTTCTTTAAAAAACCTCAGCTTTAGATTAAAAAAAATTGATATGTTAAAGTCAATAGGGTTTCGATTTCCTAATATTTTTCATTCAGCTGCAAATATTGAACCTTCTAGTACTTTCGGAGAAGGAAATATAGTACTTGCATCAAGTATAATTGGAAGTTGTTGTGAAATTGGAAATTTTAATTATATAAATACAGGTGCAATTATTTGCCATGATGCCATCGTAGCAGATAACAATCATTTTGCTCCAAATTCAGTTATTGCAGGAAGAGTTTTAGTTGGAAGTAATAGTTTAATTGGAATAAATGTGTCTACTTTTTATGATATTAGAATTGGTTCTAATGTCATTATTAATAATGGAGTTTCCGTAAATAATAATGTTGATGATTTTACAATTTTAAAAAAATAAAAATAATGTCTTACAAAACTATTAAACTCGGCAATATTTTAATTAGCGAAGCACATCCCCCATTTATTATTGCTGAAATGTCTGGGAATCATAATCAATCGTTAGAGAGAGCCTTAGAAATTGTTGAAAAAGCTGCAGAGTCAGGTGCGCATGCTATTAAGTTACAAACTTATACTGCAGATACTATGACAATGCCAGGGGTATTCAGAATTGAAGATGAAAATTCACTTTGGAATGGAAGAGAACTTTATGAATTATATAAAGAAGCTTACACACCATGGGAGTGGCATAAACAAATTTTTGAGCATGCTCAAAAATTTGGCTTAATGGCTTTTAGTACACCATTTGATGAAAGTGCAGTAGACTTTCTTGAAGATTTAGGTGTTCAAGCATATAAAATAGCATCTTTTGAAAATACAGACCTTCCTTTATTAAAAAAAGTTGCTTCAAAAAATAAACCAGTTATAATTTCTACAGGTGCTGCTAATATATCAGATATAGACTTAGCTGTAAATACTTTAAGGTCTAATGGTTGCAATGAAATAATTTTATTAAAATGTACAAGCACTTATCCTTCAACACCAGAAAATACAAATATTCTTACTATTCCACATATGAGTCAACTTTTTGATTGTCAAGTTGGGTTATCAGACCACACTATGGGAATTGGAGTTTCAGTTGCATCAATTGCACTTGGAGCTAGGGTCATTGAAAAACATTTTACTCTATCTAGACAAGATGGTGGAGTAGATAGTGCATTTTCTATTGAGCCACATGAATTAAAAAATTTAGTTGAAGAAACTAAAAGGGCCTTTTTAGGATTAGGGAAAATACAATATGGTGTACAAAGTTCAGAAAATAATAGTTTAAACTTTAAAAGATCAATTTTCGCATCTAAAAATATCAATATTGGCGAGCCTCTAACGCTTGAAAATACAAGAGTAATTAGACCAGGCATAGGACTTGCGCCTAAATATTATGATATGATACTTGGAAAGTATGCAAAATTAGAAATTAAATCTGGACAACCTATACTATGGGAAATGATATAAAAAGATTTCTATTAGTAACTGAAAAAGCTTGGCATGACGATTTGTTTAATAAACTATCGGTTCAAAAAAGACAAATTTGGAAAAGAATCTCCCAAAAAAACGAACTTAGTTACAAACTTATAAATGATTTTAAACCAGATTGGATATTCATACCACATTGGTCTGAGATGATTCATTCATCAGTTTATTTGAATTTTAATTGTGTTGTTTTTCATATGACTGATCTCCCTTTTGGTAGGGGAGGTAGCCCATTACAAAACTTGATCGTTAGGGGATACAAGGAAACAAAAGTATCCGCTATCAGAGTTGCAAAAGGACTTGATACCGGGGATGTGTATTTGAAAAGACCATTAGATCTTAATGGGACAGCTCAAGAAATATTTATGAAAGCTTCTGTTGTAATTCACGATATGATTCTTGAAATTGTAGAAAAAAATCCTACACCAATTCCACAATCAGGAGAGATCACTTTGTTTCAAAGAAGAAAGCCTGAGGATGGTGATCTTTATTCATTATCTTCTAATAGTGAGGTATATGATTATATCAGGATGCTAGATTGTGAGGGCTATCCTCATGCATTTATCGAAACAGAACATTTTAGATTTGAATTTACTGGTGCTAGACTCAATAATGATGAAACTATAGAAGCAAATGTTAGAATTATTAAGAAATAAAAAAATAATGGTAGTTGTTGCACACCCTGATGATGAATTATTAGGGTTGGGTGCTACAATGAATCGCTTGATAACTGATTTCTCTGTAACTGCCCATGTAGTGATACTGGGTGAAGGTATCACATCAAGATCTGATACTAGAGATGTTGAAAAATGGCAGTCAGCTTTGACCTTGCATAAAGCTAATATTCGAAAAGCACAGGAGTCTATAGGTTATCAATCATTATCCATATATGATTTTCCGGATAATCGATTCGATACCGTTGCTTTACTTGACATCATCAAAACAATTGAAAGAGAAAAACAAAATTTTCAGCCTGACATCATCTTTACACACCATGGTGGCGATGTAAATATCGATCATCAAAGAACTTTTGAAGCAGTGATTACAGCCTGCCGTCCAATTGCAAGTGAAAAGGTGAAAACTATTATCAGTTTTGAAACTCCTTCCGGGACTGAATGGCGTGCTTCAACTGACCCAAGACATTTCGTGCCCAACTTTTTTGTAACAGTAAATGCGAAAAATATCGAAGCTAAAATAACGGCAATGGAAGCGTATGAATTTGAAAAAAGGCCTTACCCGCATCCAAGATCTAAAGAGGCACTTCGAATACAGGCTTCACGATGGGGCATTGTAATTGGAAGTGACTATGCTGAAGCATTTGAGATCGTAAGAACTATTTCATAGAAACTAATAGGTTTCAATTTATCCAGATCAATAAAATTAATGACTAACATTTCTCTCTCACTAAAGCAACTTTGGAACTCATTGGACAAAAAAAGCAGGCAGAATATTATGTTATTATTTATCCTCAATGTTTTTAATGCCTTTGCAGAAGTAATAAGTATTGGTAGTATAATCCCCATTGTGAGTCTTTTAATGGACGAGAAAAATATCAATAAATACCCACTTATTAATCAAATACTTTCAATACTGCCGTCTTCAATTCACAGTAAGGTTCTTGGTATATTGATACTATTTGCCATCGTTACAATTTTAGTAGGAATTATAAGGTATGTCACACTTGTTTTTACCAATAAGCTTGCTTTTAATATTTCTTCCTCTGTTGCAATAAGTGTATATACTACTGCTCTCTATAAACCTTATCCAGTTCATTTGCAGGAAAACTCAAGCGAGACAATCAGTAACCTTACTACAAAAGTTAATAGTATGATCAGTGGCATATTCCTTCCATTGTTAACTTTTGTTAATTCTTCTTTTATTATTATTTCTATTTTAGGTGCTCTGATGATAATAAATCCTTTGATTGCTTCTGTAATATTTGTAGTATTTGGAGGAGCTTATTGGATAATATCAAAATATTCAGTTAAAAAGGTGCATGCAAATAGTGGCATAATAGCAAAGCTTGATGAAAAACTGATAAAATTGATACAGGAAAGCTTGGGTGCTATCCGAGAAATTATTCTTGACGGCAATCAGAAATATTATATAAAAATATTTTCAAACGTTAATAAGCCATTACGAAGAGCACAATGTGAAAATGTGATTGCAGGAGCATCACCTCGTTATTTTATAGAGAGCCTTGGAATTATCACTATTTGTGCTGTAGCAATATTTTCAGTTTCCAGCAATAATTCTGGTTCAGATATTTTTCCAGTAATAGCTGCATTCGCTTTTTCGGCTCAAAGAATATTGCCAACAGCCCAGATACTTTATTCATCATGGTCATCATTAGTAGGAAATTCCGTACAAATGAAAATACTAGCTAATGATGTGAAGGTTATTTCTAATGAGCATGAAGATAATACACCATTTGGTAAAATTGAAATTATGAAACAACTTGAATTTAAAAATGTTTCATTCCGTTACGTAAAAGAAAATTCAGATATATTCAATGGACTTAATTTTGTAATACCACGTGCAACAAGAATTGGCATAGTTGGTAAAACAGGAATGGGTAAAACAACATTAATTGACATGTTGATGGGTCTATTAGTGCCCACTCATGGCAGCATTAAAGTTGATGAGGTTGTATTAAATTATGAGAACATAAAAAAATGGCGAAATTCGATCGCGCATGTGCCGCAAAATATTTATCTATCCGATATGAGTATTCGAGAAAATATAGCATTTGGCCTAGAGTCATTTGAAGTAGATATGGAAAAAGTATTTAAAGCTGCTAAAAGTGCACACATACATGATTTTATAATGCAACTTCCTGAAAAATATGATACATTGGTTGGAGAAAGAGGTGTTCGCTTATCAGGTGGTCAACGGCAAAGAATTGGTATAGCAAGGGCAATGTATAAAGAGTCAAAAATTATAATATTAGATGAAGCAACAAGTGCTTTAGACAGTGAAACAGAAGAGAATATTATGCAATCATTGTATGAATCTAGTGACCATGTTACAATGTTAATTATAGCTCATAGGTTAAGTACGCTTAAGTTAACTGATTATATTTTTGAAGTTAAAGATAAAGGAGTAAAAATTTATTCTTCATACGATCAATATATAAACTCATTAGCTTAAAAAAATTAATATTAAGTATAGATTATTTATATGATGAAAGCGAAATACATCAATGATTCCCCTACAGAATTTTGGGAATCATCATTTTATGATCTCTTTGTAAGGGCGAATTGGAAATATACTAAAAGTTCGCAATTGTATTATGAAGAATATTTTAAAAATCAGTATACAGATAAAAGTTATTTTATTCAAAAAAATAATGAAAATCTAGCAGTAGTATTCATACATATTGATCAAACTGATAGTTTGTCATATTTTGGAATGCCTGTCGAATTTATAATAAATTCAAATTTGGATTATAATGTAGAAAATGAAATCTCGAAATTGATCATTAAAGAATTAAATGAAATTATCAAAAAACATAAATGTAAGACAATTAGTTATTATGGTAACAAATATTTAAATCATATTTTTTTCAACTCAGATAATCAAATCATAGCAGAGTATTGTGCAAAGGTTGATTTAAGATTGAGCGAAGAAGCAATTTTTTCAAATATTCGTAGAAGTTATAAATCACTTATAAATTGGGGTAAAAAAAAATTAACAATTCAAATTGTTGATCAGAAAAATATAGGTACGTTGGAATTAGAGTTTAATAAATTTCACAACTTTCATTTAACAGTATCAGGAAGAAGAACACGAAGTATAGAAACTTGGGAAATTCAAAAAAGTGCAATATTCACAGGAGAAGCCTTTTTAATACTTGCTTATATTAATTGTGAAATTGTTTCAGGAATTTATGTTTTTAAAGGTTTTGAAGAGGCATATTATGCGGTTGGTGTTAATGATAGAAGTTTAATGGAAGAAAATAAACCAATTGCACATCATGTTATGTTTGAGGCAATTAGTTATGCGAAAAAAAATGGTTGTTTTTGGTTTAACCTTGGCTTTCATATTGCCAATAATTCTTCTAATAAAGAATCAAGCATCTTCAATTTCAAAAAAGGATTTACAAACCAAATAGTTATTAATCAAATTATCAAAACTAATCTTAATGAAGGGTAATAAAAATAATAAAATTGGTAAATTTAAAGTTTTCAGAAAGCAAAAAACAAAGCTCAACGAAATTTTCATGATGAAAAGTTAAACAATTGTTCTTTCTACTCAGCTAGAATTAAAATGACATTTTTCAAAATATAAAATTTAATAGATAATTATCTAATGACTAATCAAGATAGTGAACTTAATTCTTATGATGAATTCTTTGATTTTTCACTGAACTGGTATCGTGATGAGAATGGCATTGATTTGTATGAAAAAGAGGGTGTGTCAGTTGGTCAATTATTATCTTCTTCTACTGTTGTATTTTTTGCCTCTATTTATCGTGAATATAATTATCTCAAAAATAATTATATTCACGATAAACCATTATTATATAATGAAAAAGAACATCCAATTAGGTTGTTAGTAGCTCGAAGACTATCAATTAATTTTAGGATTGATAATAGTGTTCCTGCATCAGGAGAAGTACTAGATAGGCAACATAATGCAGTGCCTGCATACAATAAAATAAGTAATTTAATTTCATTTATTCAATATCCTATTCTACCTTTCCTAAAAAATAGAAAGTTATACTTGTCAGACTGGACGTATTCGATGATTGAAAGAAAGAAGATAAAAAAAAATATTTTTATTAATTCAACAAATATTTTTAAAGGGGCTTATCTACGAAATTCTAATAAATATATCAAATCTGCAGAGAAATATCTTCCAATTAGTTTAGATGAGAGCATAATAAAAAAATCACTTATTTCTCGCAGCAAAATGGTTTCAATTTTTCTTCCTGATGAGTTAATTTCACTTTTTTGCGATTATATATTGCTTTATTATCAACAAAATAGAGCTTATTTTATATCAGTGATTGCATTTTATGAAGAATTAATTGTAAGGTACAAACCTAACAGTGTAGTTTTCCCGGGAGAATTATATGAGCCTTATATACTTATTTGGAGCATTTGTAAACTAAAAAAGGTTAAAACAATTTTCATGTTGGACGGGTTTCCTTTTTTTGTTTATTATCCTCATCTTAAAAACAAAAGTAATTGTAATTACTGCTTTGATGAGTTTATTGCTTTTGGAATGGGAATGGCAAACGATTTTTTAACAAAAAAAATTCAAAAAAAGCAAATCACTAAACTGAAATGGTCTGTTCTTGATCGATATGATTATATTAAACAAAAACAGGATGTCTATGATTGCATTATTATGACATGGACTCCTTTAAATACAAATCCACATGCAAGTCTTGATAGACAAAATGAAATACTTGAAAGTGTGCTCAAATTGGCGAAGTCCAATGGGTATTCAAAAATTGCTGTTAAAATAAAGGGATCTGTTGAAAAAAAATATGTGATCCCTTTACTAGAGAATGAACCGAACATTGTATTGTTGGAAGGTCCATTATACAAACATCTCAAAAAAGCCAAAATGATTATTGGTGGAATTTCGTCTGCAATTGCAGAAGCACGTTATTGTGATATTCCATACTATATTTATGAGCCTGCTTATAATGGATATCCTGATTCACTTTTATTTAACTCTGCTATACTTTCGCGTGAAATCGTTGCCAGAAATATAGAAGAGTTGAATAGTAATATTAAAACAAATATGTCAATAATGAATATTGATAAAACATTCATCATACACACCACTTAAAAAAATGAGTAAAATTATTAAAAGCTTTTTCTTTACTTTTAAAAGAACATGTGAATCTATTTTGCCTACTAAATTTATAGCTTTTTTATCTTAACACATTATACCAATAAAAGTAATTGATGTTTTCGGTAAAAAAATAAAATATTATTGCTTAGGCACACTCCCTTTGTATAGGTATGAAACACTTTTTACAAAAGAGCCAGAAACTATCGAATGGATAGACTCCCTTGATCTTAATGCAGTACTTTGGGATATAGGCGCTAATGTGGGTATTTATTCTGTATATGCAGCTCATAAAGGTATTGAAGTAGTTGCTATTGAACCTATGCCTTCTAATTTTTATACACTTACAAAAAATATAGAGATCAATAACATCAGCGAGAAGGTTTCAGCTTTTTGTATAGCGCTTACAAATGAAGTATGTATTGATTACTTTTATATCTCAACAGCACAGATTGGCGCTTCACAGAATAGTTTTAAAGAACAAATTGGGTGGGATTACAGTAAATTTGTTGACTACCAATATAAACATACCACCCTAGGGTATAGTATCGACAAATTTGTAGAGATTTTTAACCCAAAGATTCCAAATTATATTAAAATTGATGTTGACGGACTAGAAAAAAACATTCTTTATGGTGCTCCCAAAACATTGGCAAATCCGGCTGTTAAATCAATGCTCATAGAATTAAATACTGATTGGGAAGATTATAACGATATTTTGAACTTTGTTCTTTCATGTGGTTTTACGAGATGGGATAAGAAAAGGGCAGATATATTTGCGAATTCTGAAATGAAGAATAGTTATAATCATATCTTTTATAAATAGTTTGTCAAATATTAGGTCTCACAAAAGAAATGTAATCAATTATAAGTATGTAAAAGCGACTCATAAATAATATGCATTTATAAATAAATTTTAATTCAAAAATAATCAAAGCATGCTTGAACAAATCAATAAAATTTTATCAAGAAACATTCATTTTTGCGATGTTGGTGCTCGTTGGGGAATAAGTGAACCTTGGAAAAATATAAAAAACAATATAGATTTAGTATATTTCGAACCTGACAAAGAAGAATACGAAGTGCTGAAAAAAAGGATGAGGTCAAATGATAAAGGGTATGATTGCGCATTATATTCTGAATCAATTCCTGTTGAGCTTAATCTGATGAAAGCTAGGGAGTGTTCCTCCATATTGCAACCCAATATTTCATTTCTTAACAGATTTCCACAGGAATTATTGGAAATGTATGAGATAGAAAAAGTTGTTTCTATACATGCTAAATCGATCGATGATATCTATAATTCAGACAAGAATCTGAGTATTGATTTCATTAAATTGGATGTGCAAGGTGCTGAACTAGATATTTTAAAAGGTGGTAAATTGTTTCTTGAAAACAACCTCATTGGAGCAGAAATTGAAGTTGAATTTCAGCCTCTTTATAAAGACCAACCTATGTTTAGTGATCTTGATATTTACATGAGAAATAATACAGGACTTGAACTGTATGATTTAACAAAACATTTCTGCAAATATCGATCTGGTGAGAAGAATTGTTCCAAGAAAGGTCAAATGGTTTTTGGAGATGCACTTTACCTACGTTCTCCTTTTACTATTATTGATTGGTGTAATCGGTTTGATAAAAAAGAAGCGGCAAATAAAATAATAAGTGCTTGTGTGACCGGGATGATTTATGGATATCTTGATTATAGTCTCACAATAATTCAACAGAAAGGAATTGAAAATATCTTAGATGCTTCACAGGTTAAAATGATAGAAAGTGTACTTGTAAAGTATTCAAAAAGCTTGAATTTAGAATTCCGGGGATCTAACAGGATCAGCGCAGCATTTTCTTACTTGGAAAGGATTTTTCAAAGAACTCATAAAGGTTGGGCTTCTTCAGAAGGTCGATTGGGAACCAGGAAAACATTAGGAATGTTTAATTAACTAATGGAAGCATAATCATGTCATCAAAGTTGTATAATCTCTTTTCTAATATTATGCTCCTTGTAAGTTTTTTCAGACTTACAGGTCAGAAGATAGAAAAAATAATACACCTCATAAAGTCTGGATTGATAAATGGATATACGCTTTTCCGATTTGGACATTTCATCAAAGCATTTGGCCGAGATGCAAAATTTTTAGGAATCCCGGTTTTTGATCCTGATTTTCGTGGAAAACTCTCTGTTTCTATAGGTGATAATGTAGAGATTTATAAAAATGTAAGTTTCAGGGGTAGAGGGGAAATAGTAATTGGCTCATTTTCAAGTATCAATTCAGGTGTGATTTTTGGCACTACCGGAAAGATTATTGTCGGAAATTATGTAATGGTCGCAGATAATGTTAGTTTCAGGAATGCAGATCATGCATTTGGCGATACTGAAATTCCAATGTTATTACAAGGAGAATTCTCTAAAAACATTATCGTAGAAGATGATGTATGGATAGGAGCTAATGTTGTTATACTAAAAGGTGTTAAGATTGGTACAGGATCAATAATTGGTGCCAACGCTGTAGTTACTCAGGATGTACCATCTTTTAAAATATATGGCGGGGTTCCAGCCAAAGAAATTGGAGACAGAAAAACAAAAAAATATGAAATTAAACCTTGGAGCAGGTAGTGATATCAGACCTGGATTTGTTAATCATGATATAGTTCAATTAGACGGAATTGATGTAGTTCATAACCTAAATGAATATCCCTGGCCTATGGCTGATCAGTCATTTGACGAGGTCTTGGCGATCGATCTCTTGGAACACCTAGATGATTTTATGAAAGCCATGGAGGAAGTTTACCGAATTATGAAACCGGGAGGTATATTTAGGATTCGTGTTCCTTATTGGAATTCATGGTGCACGCATGCAGATCCTACACATAGAAGAGGATTCCACGAACTACGTTTTCATTTTTTCGACCCCACTTCACCTTATTGCATTGAAAGAACTTATTACACTAAGGCAAGATTTTTTATAAAAGAAGAAATCTTCGTATTGGTTCCTTTTTCCCCATATTTTTCTGTTCCAGGATTGAGGCTGATCAAAGTTAAAAATAAGTTCATGCGTAAAATAGTAGGTTTATTTGGAAATACTTTTTCTAATGTGATCATCGATCTAGAAATGGTTCTTGAAAGAACACCCGATCAGTAAAAATGAGAATATTAATCTACTGGGAACAGTCAGCTTGGGGAGGGGTAGATTCACATCTGCTTACTTTGTTGAATCTCTGGGGTGATAGCAATGATGAATTTGTTATAGTTTATAATAAGGGGAATAAAGGGCTCGATAGAATCAAACCTGATATTAAACCCGGGAAAAATAATATAAGGTTTAAAGAGGTGTATTCTTGGTCATATAACGAGTGCAAGACACGATTCAGCTTTGGCGTATTCAAAATATTCATTCCATTTATTTATATATTCCAACCGCTATTTCTTGTAGTAATGTCCATGCGGTTATTTTTTTTGTTTAGAAACATTGGACCTGTTGATATTGTATTTGCAGACAATGGAGGGTATCCAGGTGCACAAGGATGTACTGCAGCCATACTTGCTGCAAGATTTGCCGGCATCAAGGGGAAGGTTTTGATGGTACATCATGCTGCTTCAAAGAACAGCATATTTCTACTTAATTACGAAAAAATAATTGATAGGTTCCTTTTATCATCTGTCGATCTTATTATTTGCCCCTCTTTTGCTACACGTCAGAGCTTACTTGATTTCCGCTTTTTTAATGAAGAACATACTAAAATACAAGTGATACCAAACGGTATTCTTATGAATGAAGTGACATTAGAATCACAGGTATTGCCTAATATCTTAGCAAGATCTACAAATAGTAAAATAAGGATCGGAATTGTTGGACGAATTGAAAAATATAAAGGCCATCAAGATGTATTAACTGCGATTTCGATGTTGCCTGAAAAGAATAAGAATCAAATAGAGTTATATATTATAGGTTCAGGAGAAAATGACGAGATCGAGGATATTAACCAAACTGCTGCATTTTATAATATTACTGATAAAGTTGTTTTTACAGGTTATGTCAAAGGGAATTCAGGAGACATAATTGCTACTTGTGATCTCTTGGTTTCTGCAACGAGAACCTTTGAAGGATTTGGTTTAACGATCGCTGAAGCTTTGGCGGTCAATGTACCTGTTATTGCAACAAGTGTAGGTGCAGTGCCAGAAATTTTTAATGGTGTAGTAGCAATTGTAAAACCCGTGTCTCCAGTTGAAATTAAAAATGCAATTGTGGATTTTATGAATAATCCACAAGTTTGGAAAGAAAGAACACAATTTGGAAAGGAGAGAATGCAAATGCTCTCAGATAATATGGCTCCTGCATTTAGGGATGCTTTTGCTCTGACGATTAAATAATCTATATAAAATCTGTAAACTATTTATGAAAACAGTGATCTTATGTGGGGGATTGGGTACACGCCTTAGCGAAGAAACCCAATTAAAACCAAAACCAATGGTTGAAATTGGCGGTAGGCCGATGCTTTGGCATATTATGAAAATATATGAATTGCATGGCTTTAATGATTTTGTACTAGCGCTCGGATATAAAGGCGAAATCATCAAAGATTATTTCATACAATATCATGCAAGAATGAGCGATTTCACTGTACACCTAAAAAGTGGTGAAATTGATTTTACTAATGCTACAGCTGAAGATTGGCATATTCGTCTTATTGATACTGGCGCAAATACACTTACAGGTGGAAGGTTATTACGACTTCGAAGTCAATTAGAAAATGAGGGTACTTTTATGCTTACTTATGGTGATGGCGTTTCAAATGTAGATGTAAACGCCCTTTTGAAATTTCACAAATCGCATGGGAAATTGGCTACCGTAACCTCAGTAAGACCGCCTGCTAGATTCGGCGGTATGCGTATTGAAGAGGGCAAGGTCATTGACTTCAAAGAAAAGCCACAATCAGGCGAAGGATGGATCAATGGTGGTTTCTTTGTATTCGAACCTGGTATTTTTGATTATCTTGAAAATGACTCAACTATCTTAGAACAAACCCCACTAGAAAATCTAACCAAAAACGGACAACTAATGGCTTATGAACATTCCGGTTACTGGCAGTGTATGGATACTATAAGGGATCGTGATGCGTTACAAGATCTATGGAAAAGCGGAAATGCTCCATGGAGTAAAAAATAATAAATTCTATGTTAAACAATACCTACAACAATAAAAAAGTTCTCGTAACAGGTCATACCGGTTTTAAAGGTTCTTGGCTCACCATCTGGTTATTAAAGATGGGTGCAAAAGTAATCGGGATATCAAAAGACATTCCTAGCACCCCATCTATGTTCAATGAACTTGGGCTTGAAAAAAAGATAACACATTATCAGGCAGATGTTCGTGATTTGGAATTGATCCGTACCATTATCAATAATGAATCACCTGATTTTATTTTTCATCTTGCTGCACAAGCTATAGTATCAATTTCCTATGCTGATCCTGTTCAAACTTTTACAACGAACACTATCGGCACTATGAATGTATTGGAAGTATTGAGGGAATATACGAAACCCTGCATAGCAGTGATGATAACAAGTGATAAATGCTATGATAATGTAGAATGGATTTGGGGCTATAAGGAAACGGATGCAGTTGGGGGCAAAGATGTATATAGTGGATCGAAAGGTGCGGCTGAATTAGTTATAAAAAGTTACCAGCATTCTTTTTTCAAAAAGGGACACCCGGTAAAGTTGGGCATTGGTCGTGCGGGAAATGTTATAGGAGGTGGAGACTGGGCAAAAGATAGGATAGTAGTTGATTGTATGAGATCATGGAGCGAGGGTAAAACAGTAGAAATTAGAAGCCCTAAAGCAACACGTCCATGGCAACATGTATTGGAACCACTTTCCGGATATCTATTGTTGGGCGCAAAACTTGCTGTTGAACAAGAATTTCATGGTGAGGCATTTAATTTTGGGCCACGTGCAGAACAGAATAGAACGGTTGTAGAACTACTCAATGAAATGAGTAAATATTGGGGTTTTGATGAAGTCAATAAATCTTTTCATGTAACTGCCAATATTCCTTTTCATGAAGCAGGACTTCTAAAACTTAATTGTGATAAGGCATTATTTTACCTAAAGTGGGAGCCTAATCTTGATTATACAGAAACTATTCGACTAGTAAGTAAGTGGTATTATTCTTTTTATCGTAAAAAAATCGATATGTACGAATTTACCCTTGATCAGATCAATGAGTATGAAATTATTGCAAACCAAAGAAAAAGGATATGGTCAGTTCATTGATTGAAGGCGTTTCTTTTGTCCCTTTGCGTGAAATAGCTGATGAGAGGGGGGCTGTCTTACATGTACTTCGTTCAGATGCACCTGATTTCACCAAATTTGGGGAATGCTATCTATCTGAAATCGTTCCGGGTGCTGTAAAAGCCTGGAAAAAGCATACACTTCAAACCCAAAATATTACAGTGCCTGTTGGTCGTATCCGTATTGTTTTATACGATAACCGTGAAACATCATCAAGCAATGGAAAACTTGAGGTATTTGAAATTGGTCGCCCTGATGCTTATATGCGTATTCGTATCTCACCTGGAATTTGGTATGGCTTTACTTGTATAAGCCAACAAAAAGCCATGCTTATTAATTGTGCCGATATTCCGCATTCTCCTTCTGAAAGTCAATTAATGCCAATTGATGATTCAGTGATACCTTATAAATGGTAATAATATTTCAGGCAAAGAATAAATAAACTAGAAAGTAAATATGATTCGGCTATCAAAATCCTCAATAAGCGAAGCAGAAAAGCAAGCAGTAATAAGAGTGCTAGACAAAGAGTATCTTGGTATGGGTGCTGAAGTTCAGATGCTTGAGAAAATGCTTTCAGAATATTTTGGCCGTACAGCAGTATGTGTGGCTAACGGTACTGCAGCGCTTCAATTGGCCGTACAAGCTACTGGAATTGGACATGGAGATGAAGTACTGATACCTTCACTTACTTACGTAGCCTCTTTTCAGGCAATTTCTGCAACAGGTGCAAAACCTATTGCATGTGATATAGATGCAAAAACGTGCATGTTAAATTGGAAAGATGCTGAAAAAAGATTGACTCCTTTAACTAAGGCGGTAATGCCTGTGCATTATACCGGAGGAGTTGGTCCGCTAGATGAAATATATTCATTCGCAAAACTTAATAATTTACGTGTAATTGAAGATGCTGCTCATGCGTTCGGAACGATTTATAAACAAAAGAAAATAGGTGGTTTTGGAGATATAAGCTGTTTCAGTTTTGATGGAATTAAAAATATTACTTGTGGTGAGGGTGGCTGTATTGTTACTGACGACCTTGACATTATTCGGAAAGTTCAAGATGCTAGGCTTGTCGGTGTTGAAAAAGATACAGAGAAAAGATATACTGGACAACGCAGTTGGGAGTTTGATGTAACTGCTCAGGGATGGAGGTATCATATGAGTAATATTATGGCTGCTATCGGAATTGAACAATTCAAAAGATTTCCAAGTATGGCTGCTAAGCGTCGTACACTTGCAAAAAAATATGATGAACTACTGACTGGTCATTCTGTGATAAAGATATTAGATCGCGACTATGAATTGGTTGTTCCTCATATATATGTAGTTCGTATAAAAGGGATGAAAGACAGGGGGCTATTGCAAGAGGCACTTATTGCAAAAGGAATACAAACTGGTATACATTACCAGCCTAATCATACGCTTAGTTTTTATAAAAACAATACAAGTGCTGCTTTCCCAGCAACTGATGAGGTATATCCTGAATTACTAACATTACCACTTCATGTTGACCTAGATATTGAAAAGGTTGCTTATGTATGTGAGACTTTAAAAGAGTTGTGTAAATGAGCAGGGAAGTAAATGTACAACCTATGGTAAGTGTGATCATGAATTGCTATAACAGCAGTAAATTCCTTAGGGAAGCGATTGAAAGCGTGATTGCCCAAACGTACCATAATTGGGAGATAATTTTTTGGGACAATGCATCAGTTGATGAGAGTCCGGAGATTGTAAGAAGTTATGCTGATCCAAGAATAAAATACTTCAGAGGAGAAGTAACTGTTCCATTAGGGCGTGCCCGAAATTTTGCAATAGAAAAATGTACGGGAGAATACATAGGGTTTCTTGATTGTGATGATATGTGGCTCCCGAAAAAACTCGAGAAACAGATTCCTTTGTTTTCAGACCCATCTGTAGATATTGTTTTTTCAGACAGCTTTTTCTTTAACAATGAAGGTGCCCAATGGCGGTTATATAAAAAGAAAAAATATTTCACTGGAAAGTGTTTCAGCGAATTACTTACCAGATATTTCCTTTCTCTTGAAACAGTAGTAATAAGACATAGTTCACTTTCGAGGTTAAAATACTGGTTTGATGAAAAATTCAGTACGATCGAGGAAGCAGATCTATTCAGACGCATCGCATATAATGGAAAATTAGATATGGTAAACGAAGTACTCGCTAAATGGCGGGTACATTCAGGTAGTTATACATGGAATAAGATTCAAGACTTTCGATTAGAAACGGAACAAATGCTGAAAGAATATGACATATTATATCCAGGGTTTTCGGTTAATTATGCAAATGAAATTACGCAACTGAGGGCAAGACTTTTGGTTGGAGAAGCCAAATATTATTGGGAAAATGGCGAATCAAAAAAAGCACGTCAACTTATTTATTGGTACAAATACCCAAAGACATTATTAGTTTATCTTATGTTGATGGTGAGTATCTTGCCTGGTAAATATTTTAATAAGATCAAAGTATAATAGCGTTTAAAAAATTTAAATTAAAATTCTAAAAACTCTTGCCAAATGGAAAATTGGTTCCTTCCGGAGAATTTAAAAAAAACTGAAACTGTAATACGGACTACAGAATTGAGTTCGCTGGATCCAAACTGTGATTTTGCTTCTTATAAGATCATGCTCGAAACTGGAGATATTAACAGCTCGATGATCTCTAATCATAATGATATCTCCCCTTATGAAAAAATTAGCACTTTTAAAAAGTATCTTTATAAAAAGAAACTATTAAATATTCCAATTACACGTATCCTCAATCTTGGTTGTGGCTTAGGTTTCGAAACAAAAGCAATTGCTGATGTTTTTGATGCAGAAACATTAGGTATCGATATTGCTGTAGATGCCATCGGTTTTGCAAAGAAAAAATTTGAAAATGAGGAAATTAGTTTTGAATGCCTTGGAGTTGATGAAAATATGCGTCTTCAGAAAAAATATGATATCTGCTTTGCTATTGAATTTTATCCATTTAGTAGAACAAATAATATAGAAATGCATTCTAAGATCGTAAAAGCTATTTTCAACAATCTAACTCCCAACGGGATTCTGGTAATTTACCAGGTATGGGATAATGACCATTCCATAAGAAACAACATAGATGCTATTTCAAACCAGGTTAATAAAACAGCATATGTGTCCGGCTATATGCATAAGAAGGTTAATACAAGGCTAGGTCATAATTTTATATCAGTAATGGTATTAAAACTAATAAGACGTTTGTCGATCCTTTTGGGTAAAACTCCTGTGAAACCTGCGAAAATGGTGGTATTCCGTTAAATGATAGAAATTTTTTACAATAAAAATTTAGTAAGAATATGAACAAATTCACTTTAGGTACATGGATAACAGTTGGGCATTTTTCAATTGCAGAATTACTTGCGGATGCAGGGTTTGATTGGCTATGTGTAGATATTGAACATTCAGTAATTGACTATTATGAACTCGCACAAATGATTTCCGCCATCCAAGGACGGGGACGTAAAGCATTTGTTCGTGTAGGTGAAAATAACAAGCGAATTATTAAAAGAGTTTTGGATGCGGGTGCAGATGGACTTATTATACCATCTGTTAATTCAAAAGAAGAAGCAGCTTCTGCAATTAAGTATGTTAAGTATCCACCTATTGGAGAAAGGGGAGTAGGGTTAGCCCGTGCACAGAAATATGGCTTTGGATTTGAAGAATATCGTGATAAGAAAGCGAAAGAAATTACGCTTATTGCTCAGATTGAACATATTAACGCAATAAACGAACTCGAAGATATCCTTTCACTTGAAGGTATTGACGGAACTTTTATAGGCCCTTATGATCTTTCAGGCTCTATGGGCAAACCGGGACAGTATGATGACGCTGATGTAAAAGAAGCGTTGTTACGTTATGAAATGATAGCTAAAAAATATAATAAACTGATTGGCTTTCATGTTATTCAACCTGACCACCGGTTGGTAGAAGAGAAAATGGAAAAAGGTTATAATTTTATAGCATTCAGTCTAGACACTTTATTTTTAGGTACGCTTGCAAAACAACAAGTTGGATTAATAAGATCTGGACAGAAAAAAAATGATAGTATATGAACATAATCGGTATTATACCTGCACGTCTTGCATCTAGCAGACTTCCTAGAAAGCCTATGGCAGATATCTTAGGTATGCCAATGATAGGGCATGTATATAAACGTTGCAAACTTTCCGGGATATTAAAAGAAGTATATGTAGCAACCTGTGATCAAGAGATTGCTGACTATGTTAAAAGCATAGGTGGAAAAGCTATTATGACTTTGGACACTCATGAACGTGCTTCTGACAGGACTGCCGAAGCATTGGAGAAAATTGAAAAGGAAACTGGAGATAAGATGGATATAGTAGTGATGATACAAGGTGATGAACCGATGGTTACACCTGGTATGATCGATGCGGCTATTGCCCCCCTGTTGCAAGACAAGGATATTCATATCACCAATCTTATGGCCTTTATGAAAACACAGGTAGAGCATGAAGATCCTGCAGAAGTAAAAGTTGTTGTTGACAAGAATAATTTCGCCATGTATTTTTCACGTGAACCTATTCCTTCAAGAAAAAAAGGAGCAACAGAAATACCAATGTTAAAACAGGTATGTATTATTCCCTTTAGACGAGATTTTTTACTTGAATATAATGCTATGCCACAAACGCCTTTAGAGATCATTGAATCAGTTGATATGAATCGTTTGCTGGAAAATAGCATAAAGATCAAGATGGTGATGCGAGATGAAGAAACTTATTCAGTAGATACACTAGAAGACTTAGCTAAAGTTAATAGCAAAATGAAATCTGATCCGTATTTGAAATTATATAAGTAGTATGTCACAAAAAGTATTTATATCCACTTCATCTTTTGGGGAATTTTCCAGCGAACCAGTTGATCTTTTAAAACGCGAAGGATTTGAAGTAACCCTTAACCCTTTAGGCAGGAAACTAAATGAAACTGAAACCATTGAATTTCTGAAAGATAATGTTGGTGTGATCGCGGGAACTGAAAAATATTCTGAAAAAGTATTTAATTCACTTGATTTATTGAAAGTTGTATCTAGAGTGGGGGTAGGTGTGGACAATATTGACTTTGAAGCGGCAGCAAGTAGATCTATTAGTGTCGTGGCTACAAAGACAGACCTTTCAAAAGCGGTAGCTGAACTTGCACTTGCAATGATTTTTGACCTCTCAAGAAAAGTAACTAACCATCATAACGCAGTTAAATCTCGTAAATGGATTAAAAGCATGGGTAGTTTGGTGTATGGGAAAACATTAGGAATTATGGGTCTTGGAAAGATCGGCAAATCACTTATTGAGATGACTTCCGGCTTTGGATTAAAATATATTGCATATGATAACTATAAGGATGAAACGTTTGCAGCAACTCACCATATTTCATATGTTACCGAAAATGAATTGCTGAAACAATCTGATATTGTTTCCCTTCACTTAAAATATTCACCGGAACTATATCATCTTCTAACTGAAGAAAAACTACGTCTGTTGAAAAATGATGCTATTCTTATAAACACTTCACGTGGCGAATTGATTGATGAAAAAGCATTATTCAGTTTGCTTAATGAAAAAAGTTTTGGTGGAGCAGGGCTAGATGTTTTTCAGGAAGAGCCTTATGAAGGAATACTGTGCGGATTAACCAATGTAGTACTTACTCCACATATCGGTTCATTTGTAAAAGAAATTCGTTCTGATATGGAAATGGAGGCTGTACAGAATTTTATTAAACAAATGAAAAAATAATATGAAAGTAATAGTTTTTGGAGGTGCTGGTTTTTTGGGTAGCCATGTGGCAGATGAACTTACCAGGCGCGGCCATTCCGTTTATATCTTTGACTTGTTGCAGTCTCCCTATTTACAAGATTCACAGATAATGATTCAAGGAGATATTCTTGATCAAGCACAAGTTCGATCTGCTATAAAAGCGATGGATTGTGTGTACCATTTTGCAGCTATTGCAGACATAGACGATGCTAGAAATAATCCAGTAGATACGGCGAAGTTCAATATACTCGGTACTATGCATATACTTGACGCCTGTAGGGAGTTTTCAATCAAACGTTTTATGTATTCGAGTACTATATATGTTTATAGTGATCATGGATCATTTTACAGAAGCTCAAAGCAGTCTTGCGAGCTTTTTATAGAAAACTACAATCGAGAATATGGACTTGACTTTACTATTATGCGTTACGGATCATTATACGGAGAACGTGCAAATAACTTTAATTTCATCAAGAAGAGTATTCGTCAAGCACTATTAGAAAAAAAGATAACACGACATGGTGATGGTAATGAAGTTCGTGATTATATTAATGTAGTTGATGCTGCAATTTCTAGTGTTGATGCTCTCGGCGAAGAGTATACAAATAATTATCTAATGATTACTGGGCAACAAACGATTCGTGTGAAAGAGCTTCTTGAAATGATAAAAGAAATGTTACATAATAATGTTGATATACAATACCTTTCTGGTAACGTACAAGGTCATTACCAGATAACTCCTTATTCATTCAGACCTAAAGTTGCCATTAAACTTCAGCCAAAAGGTTATCATGATATGGGACAAGGTATTTTGAATTGCATTTATGATATTTATTCTTCACTAATAAAAGAAGGACATACAGACCTGTTAGTACCTAAAAATGAGTAAAGAAAAAGAACAATTTATTTATTTATCATATTTTCTCGATAGTGAAACACCATTATATGGAGGTTATAAAGGGATAAAAATCACACCTGGAAACCAAATCAGTTTAGGAGATAATGCAAATACAAAAAATCTCTCTTTGCATAATCATTCGGGCACACACGTTGATTTTCCAAATCATTTTTTTGAAGATGGTAATGTTTCAGATAATTACGATGCGTCTTTTTGGGTTTTCAATAACCCCTATGTCCTTAACCTAGTGGTATATCCGGGGATGATTATTAAACCTTCACAAGAGCAAATTGAGCAAGTTCCTCCAAATACAGATTTTCTAATCTTAAAAACCGGATTTGGTAAATTTCGTGGTGAGGAAGTTTATTGGAATAACAATCCTGGACTTGATCCTGACCTAGCTAATTCATTGCGGATTCAATGCACATCCTTGCGTGCCATTGGAATGGATTTTATTTCGATCACTTCTTTTCAAAATCGTCCGCTCGGACGAATTGCACATAAAGCCTTTCTTGGTAAATCTCCCATACTTCTTGTAGAAGATATGAATCTCTCTCAATTAAATGGACGACCTTTCACTGTGTTCTGTTTTCCTTTATTAGTAAAAGGTATAGATGGATCTCCAGTAACTGTAATAGCTAAATTATAAATTAATGATTCGTGCAATTGTATATGACTTTGATGGTGTGATATGTGATTCAGTGAATGTAAAAACAGCTGCATTTGCTGAAATGTATGAATCTTATGGTGAGGAGGTAGTTGCCAACGTCGTGGCTTATCATTTGGCGAATGGAGGGGTTTCACGATTTGAAAAATTCAAATATTATAGTAAACATTTACTTGGTAAAAACATATCAGAAGAGGAGGTTATTGTGCTTTCCAGTCGTTTCTCTGATCTTGTAAAACAAAAAGTTATTCAATCTTCCTATATAAATGGAGCTTATTCTTTTTTAACAAAACATGCCAAATCGAACTATCAATTTATTTGTACAGGCACTCCAGAAACAGAGATTATTGAAATACTCAACGCAAGAAAAATTAGTTCTTACTTTACTTATATATACGGGTCACCTAAAACAAAGGACAAGATTCTTGAAATAATCATGAATGACTACCTTTTAGAAAAAAGTGAAATCTTATTTATAGGGGATGCAATGACAGATTATAGAGCTGCTATTACAACAGGGGTTTCTTTTGTGGGTATATTAAATGATGCTACTAAATTTCCTATTGGAACAATTACCATAAAAGATTTTACGGATTCAAAGTTGCAGAGTTTGTTGATTAACTAGTTTTCTTATCTTATTACGTAATTATGTTCTTTTTTTCTATTTTATATTACTATCTCGGTCCATTACGCTGGCTAACGTCAATATATTATTTTATTTGCTTTCCCGCAATAATATTCCAGCGTAAATTTAAAGTAATAGATGTGTTTATTGCCATCTATCTTGTTGCCTTTTTAGCAGTAAAATTTATTCAGACTGGTGATATTGCTGCTTGTATCTTATATCTAAGACTGTACTGGGGATTTATTGGCTTCTATTATTTCTTTCGTATTCAGAGTTTAAAACACGTTGAAACATTTTTTATGAGTTGTGCTTACCTTACCATTTTAGAGTTTTTTTTGATACGTATTTACCCGGGACTTACCGATCTCTTACCCAATTACGATGGTACTTTTGAAAATATGGTTGAGGGGTATGGTTTTTTTGGTGGGGTACATTCTTTCGGAGGTAATCGTTCGATTACCGGGGTTTTGATGTTATCTGTATATGTTTATTTTGACCTCAATAAAGAAAAGTTCAACGCAAAAAATAGGTACATCGCTGGGGCGGCAGCTTTAATTACATTTTCTGCTTCTGCATGGCTTATTTTCATTTGTTATTATCTAGCAAGAAGGGCAAATAAATTTATTTTTCCTGTTGTATTGATTCTTATGTCTATTGGTGTCATTTACCTATCAAATATATGGGGTAGACTAAGTTATGGTTATATAGAAGCTGTTTATGATGTAAAGAATGAAGAGATCAATAAGAATTTGGAATACTTACATGAAAATAATTTGTCTTATTTCTTTGGAACCTCTCATGTTGAATCGGAAAATAACCAAGTGAAAGGCTACGGTAGCTTAGTAGGAGACTTTTCTTACCTAGATTTCTATCTAAGAAATGGGATTATGGGAATCATTTTTTTTATAATATTTGCTGCCAGTTATATGAATAAGCATAATTTTGCCATGCTGCTAGTACTAATTGCAGGTACTTTTCATTACCATGTGATTTTTTCTTTTCCCGGACAGATTTTTTTTGCATATTTCCTTTCTTTGAACAAAAAGGAAGAAACATTTAATAGTATTCAAATTGCTAATAGTACCGGCTAAACCTTTTGACACCCTTTCTGTAAAAGAGAAATTTATTGACGAGTCATATGAAGGTATGGGTCATCTTGCTTTTTTTAACTTAGGAAGGTACGCTCTATTGTATACTTTAGAGCATTTTGGGTTAAAACCTTCTGATAAGGTACTATGCCCTGCTTACTGCTGCAAATCTGCCATAGAACCTATGATAAGCCAAGGTTTCGATATTGTATTTATTGATATTACTGCAGACCTAAATATTGACTTACACCTTTTAATTCAGGAAATCGAAATGAACAATTGTAAGGCTATTATTCTTCCTGATTATTTTGGACTTTTTGATACAAGTTCTGAAACTATTTATGAGGAATGCAAGAATCGAGATGTGATTGTAATCAAAGATTGCGCACATTCATACTTGTCTTACCTATATGCTAAAAAAAAACATTTTTGTGATGCAGTTATATTAAGTATGCGTAAATCTGTAAATATACATTATGGTGGAGTCGCTATTATTAATGGAAAAAAAATTAATTATAAGAGTGCTATAGAGGAAACACTTTTGTCTAGAGTGAAGTTTGAGCTTTTGAAACGTGCTGAACAAATTCTTATACTTTCTGGTGTGAATATTTATGGGAAAACAATCACGTTTTTCAAGAATCTATTGAATAAAGAGTCCCCAATTAAAACATTGGATGAAATAAATGCATGTGATTATGAAATCAATGGTGTAGAATCTAAGTACTTGCTGAACAGGAATTGTTACTCTATGGAAGTTGCTAATTTAAGACGAATAAATTTTTTAAAACTAAAGAATCTTCTTATAACAAGTGGCATTACTTCCCCTTTTACTAATCTTTATGATAAGGTTCCACAAGTATATCCTATTTTTGGTGATATTGAATTTTGTAGCTATTTAAGAAATAAAGGGATAGGTGCAACTATGTGGCCTTCTGAGGATATTCCCTGCGATGTTAAAAATAATATTGAGCTGTACCCTAATACAAAGCGTTTTCTTCAAGGTTTAATTTGTTTGCCTATTCACCAGGGTCTGACTGACAGACAAATTACTAAAATGAGTGAACTAATAAATAAATATGCCACCACTAAGTAGTAAGTATATAGGGTTTAATGAATTCCAAACATTGTACCACAGGCTGGAAAGAAAAGATATTTATATTTCTTCTGAATGGCTTGATATATTGGTTGAGAGTTATCAAGTAAAATTGACTTTTCTGGTTACCATATCACAAGCAGAGATTCTGGCTGTTACGCCTTTGCTGGTAACCAAAAAAGCTATCTTGAAATTTGTAGGTAGTCCCTTGAAAGGGTTTTACTCGGATTTCATGGGTACTGCTTTTGTTAAAGGGGTTCCAGAAAGTGAACGAGAGGATATTATCCATTCGGTAATTGAATCGGTGCAGAATTTAAAACCTGACTATAGTGAGTTCAGATTTAAGGATAGTAAGTATAGTGAGATTTTTTTACAGCATGGCTACGAAGTGGTGCATGCCGCAACATTGATTATTGATACCAATAAATCCCAAGAGCTGTTATGGAATAGTTTAGAGTCTCGAGCAAGGAATATGATTCGGAAAGCTGAAAAGAACGGTATACAGGTCATATTCTCCAAACATCGGGATTTCGATGTAGATGAATACTACCAAATACTATCGGACACATTTAAAAGACAGAAAACGCCGTTACATCACCCTAAGAAATTCTTTTTATCCTTAGTAAATGAAGATAACAGTAAATATGTCATACCGGTAATTGCAAAATTGGGCGAGGAGATTGTATCTGCCGCCATTTTTTTGCGTTTTGAGGATACGCTCTTCTATCTTTCAGGTGTTTCTACACACCAGGGCAACCAATTATCTGCTAGCAGTTTAATACAATGGAAAATAATAACCTTTGCAAGTGACAATGGTATCAAATTTTATGACATGGGTGGATTAGGCATACCAAATATTGATAAATTTAAAATGAGTTTCGGGGGATACCGAGTTCAAAAATTATTTTTTGTAAAACGTTCCTGGTTATTAAGAACCTTTGAGCCACTAGCAAAATGGTTACTTGAAAAAGGGATAATTAAATTTAGGTAATAGTAATTTTATTTATGATTCATTTCGCATGTGAACAAAATCCACGAAAGATAATTTACTTTGCATGATAAGGAAGTTTTGCAAAGCCATCTGGTTTCTATAGTTCAATTCATAATGATGAAATCAGAGCACATCGTTACCTTTATGGCAAATCAGTTTTTCATGGTATACATAAACTATTATGGGTTTTGGATTAAATATTGAATATCTATGAGACTTTTATAAGTATCATTTGGTTTAAGATGAAGTTTATCAAGTCAATTTTTTTGAACAATTCATAAAAGCCGGCAATAAAAAAAAGTTAGAACGGTTATTATAAAATTTTGGCATACTCAGGTCCAACAATAACTAAGCAAATAGAATTTATCTAAGAAGGGGATATGTTCTCTTTTGAAAAATAAATTAAGTAATTTAATATATACAATAGTTGAGCAAACAAGAAAATGACATATCAAGTAAATCCGATTTTACCTATGATCAATGGATTTACATTCGAGAACAGTATTTAGATTGGCTCTCGCTTTTTCTAGTTAATAAAGAAAAAGATTCAATTTTTTTATGGCGTGGTTTTAATTTGCTATATGTGACGTTACCTGCAAAAAAAGACGTAGAAGTTGAAAACGAATGGTTTAAAAGAATATATCTACGTATCAAAGGTCATTCCAAACCAATTTCTGTCAAACTAATGCCTTGGTATAAGTTTTATATACGGTTTGTTTTTTTATTCCTCTATGAATATTTAAAGGTAATTTTATATAAATTATATTTTTCTAATAGTAATTTAAAGTTGAGTTCAGCTGATATTTATTTTCATTCACTTTCTTCTAATATCCAAACGTCTCAATTTGGAACATATGATAGACATTTCTGTAATGCACCTATGGAAGATATAAAATTTCGAAGTAGAGCAGCTTATGTAGTTACCCTTGTGCCTGGGTTGAATGACATAAAACATTTCTCTAAATTTGCCAGAGAAGTCAAAAAGAAATTTAGTTTACTTAAAAGACAAGTTGTGGTATTAAATAATTGTACAACATTTAGCACTATTAATGAAGTCTATTTTTCCGTTTTTTACTCTTGGCTAAAGTTTAGAAAAGAGGCTAGAAAATTAAGCTTTCAGAAAACCTTTGACATAAAGAAAGTCTCATGTGCTGATATATTAATAAGTGAGATCGAAAAAAGTTATTTGGGGGAAATTCAATGGTCATTAATATATGGTTTGTCATTTCAGAAATGGATAAAAATGAATAGAATTCAAGCTCCGGTAATTACATACGGTGAAACCTTGTCTCCAATGAGGCCTGTTTACTTTTTTAGTAAACAAGAAAATTACAAGATAAAATTTTTTTCAATACAACATTCAATAAATAATAGAAATAAGATTGGGTTATTTCATAGAAAAAATGATTTTCAAACTAAAAATGATTTAATTAATTTTTTAATTTTACCCGATTATTATTTGTTACAAGGTAATCAATCCAGTGAGATAAGTAAAGAGTTTTACCCAATAAATAGAATAAAAATAATTGGATGCTTGAAATATGATGATATGAATATTTTTAATTTGAATAAAATTAAACAAATAAATTATAATTTACTTAAATATAAAAATAAGCTATCAAAGAAAGTATTACTAATAGCCCCATCAGTAAATGACTTATCTTCTTTATTAACTTTATTTACAAGTACCATATTTTCAAAATGGAGAATTGTCATTCGCCCACATCCTGCTAATAATATTGTAGAAGTCGAAGAACTGGTAAAACAAGCGGATCTAATTTACAAAATAGAAATTATCACTAATTTTAGCACAAATGAACTTTTTTCTATAGCAGACCTTGTTGTATGTGGTTATTCTGCATCTTGTTATGAAGCAATAATAAATAATATACCTGCTGTTCAATTTCTTAATTTACATAATATGCCATTAGTTGAGCCAGACGATGATATTCCATCTTTTTCAAAACCAATGGATTTCTGGGATTGGTTTATGAAATTTGATACAATGAATTTAAATTTTGATTTTAAAAACATTTCAGAAAAGATTTTAAAAAAATATTTTTATAAACTTGATGGGAAAAGTTCCGAAAGATTATGGCAATACATAATTGAAAATAAATACTAATTTTATGTACATATTTAATACTCTTAAAAAAATTACATACTATACTTATCAGGATATAAAAACATCTCGTTTTTTCGGTGTTTTATGTCAAGGATTATTCAATCTTTTACCTGATTTTTTAGGTTTAGCTTTTTTAAGACCATATGCATTACTTTTTTCTGGTACAGAATTTACTGATGTTTCAACTTGTGTGATTAGAAAAGATGTTTTTATTGAACTTCCGTCACATGTAAAAATTGGCAAAAATTTTCAAATAAATAGAGGTTCTTATATTGAATCAAATGGAAAAGTAATAATAGGTGATTTTGTACGAATTGCAATGTACTGTAAAATTCTTTCTATGAGTCATACTGGTTCCAAACATGAAATAGATGAATTAAAAACAACAATCATAAAAAATAATGTAGAATTATATGCAGGTGTAATTGTTCTCCCAGGTACTGTTATAGAAGATTATGTTATAATTAATTCTGGTTCAGTAATTGGAGGTAATACAAAGGCAAAAGGCATTTACGGGGGGAATCCCGCACGTTTAATCGCTTATAGAACAGATATAGATGAAATAGTTATTCCATGACACATGAACCCATTTTAAATTTGATATCCAAATGGAAAGGAAAGATGCTACCTATTGATGCTGATTTGAAATTTCATCATTACGGATTAGCTTGCTCAGATCTAAAGAAAGCAACAGAAATGCTGCTTCAATCCGGCTATACCATTGGGCCTGTTGTACATGATCCATTACAAAGAGTTTTATTGAGTATTTGTACTCATAAATTTCTTCCATGTATTGAAATAGTATCTGCAGAATTAAATGATAACCCTATTCAAAAAATAGTTGAAAAAAATGATATGTGTATATATCACATATGTTATGTTGTTTCTGAAAGAAATAAAGCATTGTCAAAACTCACTAGTTTAGGCATCAGATTTGTAACAGTTAGCCATACAAAAGAGGCAATTCTGTTTAATGGGAAAACCGTTTCTTTTCATTTCACAAAAGAATTTGACTTATTTGAAATACTAGAAAAAGAATAAATGATGATTGAAATGAATTATTTACAAATTCTGCAGGAAAATAAAAAACTAGCAGATAAAGAATTTAAAAAATATATAAATGTAGAAGTACTATCTAATATTACTTTAAATAACATTTCTGTAGTACTTGAGTATTTTCTTCGAATTTATGATGCACAGATTCAAATATTTTTAGGTGGATATGATACGATATTGCCTGACAGTTTTGTTATCAAAGACAATAAAGATTCAGTTACTATTATTTTATGGGAAGCGTCTAATTTTTATGAACAGCTTAATTATAAAATCGAATCCTACAGTGATCATCAAATTGAAATACTTATTTCAGAGAAAACTAAAGAGATTGAAATATTGCTGAATAATTTAAAGCATAAAAAATTGGTTTTGTTTAATAAGTTTTCTTCTTTACTTTTTACAACAAATCAACTTTCGGAAACTAAATTTGACAAGTTATGCAAGCGATTGAATGAATTTCTTGAAAATTTACAAAAATCTAATCTTTTATTGGTTGATATAAACAAAGTTATTTCAGAAACAAGTGTTTCACTTGCATACAATCGCCGTCAATATTATACTTCTAAATCATTATACACACCAGCTTTTATTATTAAATATGTTGAGTTTATACTTCCTTCAATATTATATGCAAATGGTCTTGTTAAAAAAGCACTAATATTGGATTGCGACAATACTCTTTGGAAAGGAATATTGGGCGAAGATGGAATAGAACATGTAAAATTGACTCCAAACGATGGTGGTTATTATTTTGAAGAAGTACAACATATTATTGTTTCTCTAGCAAAGAAAGGAGTGATTATTTGTTTGTGTAGTAAAAATAATATCACGGATGTTGACGAAATGTTCGAAAAAAGAATGAAAGTACTTACATATGAACACATTGCCGCTAAGAAGATAAATTGGGAGAGTAAAGCTTCAAATATTGAAGCCCTTGCACAAGAACTCAATATAGGTATAGAAAGTATGGTTTTTGTAGATGATAGTAAATTTGAAATTAACCTTATTAGAGAGTTGCTACCTCAAGTAAAAACATTTATTGTTCCTGAGGATAGTAGTCTTTACCCCCAAACTATGCATGATATTGCAAAAGAATTTTTTAGCCTACAAAATACTTCGGAGGATAATCAACGAATTAAAATGTATCAAATTGAAGCGGAAAGAAATAACGAGAAAAATAAAATTGGAGACCTAGAACAATATATTGATAGTCTAAAACTTGAGATTTTAGTTTATAAAAACAACCATAAACATTTAGAACGAATTACTCAGCTTTGTCAAAAAACCAACCAATTTAATATTTCTACTAAAAGGTATTCAGAAACTGATATAAAAAACTTTTTAAATCAACCTGAAAAATATACAATCTTCACATTCTCTGTTAATGATAAATATGGAGAATACGGAATTGTTGGATTAGCTATAATATTATATCAAGATGTCAATAAGGCTTTTATTGATACATGGTTAATGAGTTGTAGAGTAATGGGACGAAATATTGAGTTTGTATTTTTTAATTTTTTAATTAATAAAATGAAAGAAAAAAATATTGATAAATTACATACAATTTATACTAAAACAAAAAAAAATATCCCTGTGGAAGGTATATTTGAAACACTTGGATTTACACAAAATTCGAGCTTGTCTAATGATACCGATGTCAGCTATCAACTTGATACAACATCTTACAAAAATATAATTCGAAATAAAATAAAAATCAACTATAATGACTACTAACATTGAACAAAAACTAAAAAAAATATTTTCAGTAATTTTTGATATTTCTGAAGAGTCAATCAATGAGAACTTCTCTATGAAATCTTCTGAAAATTGGGATTCGATGAATCAATTAAATCTTATTTTATCTATTGAAGAAGAGTTCGGTATATTTTTTAATGATACCGAAGTTGAAGCATTAATTTCTTACACAGCTGTGAAAGAAATATTACTTTCAAAAATTACGCATTAATGGAATTTTCTGTTTTAATATCAGTTTATTACAAGGAAAAAATAGAAAATTTTGTTACTGCAATAGATAGTGCCATTAATCAAACTATAGTTCCAAACGAAATAGTGCTTGTAAAAGATGGACCGCTTACTTTTGATTTGGATTCTGCTATATTGAATTATCAAAATACATATCCTGGTTTATTTTCCGTTATAGAACTGCCTGAAAATAAAGGACTGGGTGAGGCTTTGGGTATAGGAATTCAAAAATGTAGATTTCCCTGGGTTGCGAGAATGGATACTGACGACATATGTGTTTATAATCGTTTTGAAAAGCAAATTGCATTTATAGAACAGAACCCGGGAATTGATATTCTAAGTGGATACATATTAGAGTTTGATAGTGAGACAGGGGTAGATTTAAGTGTAAAAAAAATACCATTAAATCACAAAGATGCAATTCATTTTTTTCGATCAAGGAGTCCAATAAATCATGTTGCAGTAATGCTAAGAAAAGAAAAAGTATTAGAGTCTGGAAATTATAAGGCATTTTATCTTTTAGAAGATTATTATTTATGGGCCAGAATGATTATGCATGGATCTAAGATTGCTGGGATTCCTGATATACTTGTCAAAGTGAGAATAGATCAGAAAACTATGTTTAGAAGGAATCATTGGAAATATTTTATGAGCGAATTCAAGTTGCATAAATATTTTTATGACAATAAATTAATTTCATTTTCTAATTTCATTACAAATATAGGAATTAGATTTTTTGTAAGAACCTCTCCAGTGTTTTTTAGCAAATTTATTTATAAACTAATTAGGCAATATGGTCCCAAATAATATAAATTTACTATTTCATGAAATTTGCAATATTGAAGACAGCACAAAAACAGGATTTAATTATATAGAAAATCGTAAATACTCTTGTGATATTAATACTTTCACAGAAATCGTAAAATACGCGTATGCAAATAAACTAAATATAAACTTTTCTTTTGATGATGGCGGAATTTCTAATTTACTTTCATCAAGCATCCTTGATGAGTATAATTTTAAAGGAATATTTTTTATTCCTACTTTTTTCATTGGCAAGCCTGGCTTCTTAAACAAGGAAGACATTGTTGATTTGTATAAAAGAGGTCATGTTATAGGTTCACATTCTCATACCCATCCTATTCCATTGTCATTTCTGAATTATAAATCACAGCTTATAGAGTGGGAAAGATCTAAGTCAATTTTAGAGGAAATAATTCAAGATAAAATCACATTGGCTGCTTTGCCAGGGGGAGATTCAAATATTGATACTTTTCAAATATTGTTAGATCTAGGATATCTTGAATTACATACATCATTTCCGTCTAGTAAATATGTTAAAAAGTACAATAATTTGACAATAAAAGGTCGTGTTTGCATAATGAGAAATCACGATTCTAATTTTATTGAAAAATTAGTAAAAAAACGATTAGTTACTATTAAGCTTGTTTTGGTTTTTAAATCAAAAGAAATAATTAAAAAAAAATTTAAATTTATTTTTAATTATTTTACAAAAAATAGAAAACAACAATAGTCTTTATTTTATGTCAAAGACAATATTTTTAACAGGATCTTCTGGCTTTGTAGGTACTAATTTACATAAAAATTTAAACTCAAAATTCAACTTTAAATTTTATAAAAAAGATAACCCGATTCGAGTTGCCGAAAATTTTGTGATAAATTTGGCTGGTAAAGCACACGATCTGAAAAAAACTTCAAATTCAATCGAATATTATAAAGCAAATACTAGCTTCTCAAATAGCGTTTTTGATGCTTTTATCGATTCTAATGCAGAAGTGTTTATAACTATAAGTTCTGTAAAAGCTGTAGCCGATGAATTGGATAGTGAATTAACTGAGGAATATATTCCTAATCCAGTAACTCATTATGGTAAAAGTAAATTACAAGCAGAGCAATATATATTAAGTAAAAAATTGCCAGTAGGGAAAAGAGTATATATATTAAGGCCATGTATGATTCATGGACCTGGAAACAAAGGCAATTTGAATTTGCTATTTAAAATTGTTAGTATTGGTTTACCTTGGCCACTTGGAGCTTATGAAAATAAAAGATCATTTTGCAGTGTTGATAATCTTTGTTTTATAATAAAAGAGTTAATTGAAAATGAAAAAATACCATCTGGTGTATATAATGTATCTGATGATGATCCTATTTCTACTAATGATATAATTAAATTGATTTGCGAAAGCCAAAACAAAAAATCCAATATTTTAAATATCCCTATATCATTGATTACAGTGTTGTCTAAATTAGGTGATGTTTTGGGATTCCCACTTAATACTGAAAGATTAAGAAAGCTTACTCAAAATTATGTTGTCTGTAACGATAAAATAAAAATAGCCATCAACAAGCCCTTACCATTAACTACAAAAGATGGTTTAATAAAAACATTAAATTCATTTAAGTATTAAAATTATTTAATATATTTGCACTTTATAACAAACATCTAAACAAAAGAATATGCCTTATTTATTTACTTCGGAGAGTGTATCAGAAGGACATCCAGACAAAGTAGCGGATCAGATTTCTGACGCATTAATTGACAATTTTTTAGCATTTGACCCACAATCAAAAGTGGCTTGTGAGACTTTAGTTACAACTGGTCAGGTAGTATTGGCGGGTGAAGTAAAATCTAAAGCTTATTTAGATGTACAAGAAATTGCACGTGGTGTAATTAAGAAAATTGGATACACAAAGAGTGAATATATGTTTGAAGCAAATAGCTGTGGTATTTTATCAGCTATTCACGAGCAATCTGCAGATATCAACCAAGGTGTTGATAGAAAGAAAAAAGAAGAACAAGGAGCTGGTGACCAAGGGATGATGTTTGGTTATGCAAGCAACGAAACAGAAGATTATATGCCATTGGCTTTGGACTTAGCGCACAAGATCTTAATTGAATTGGCTGCATTAAGAAGAGAGAACAAGGCAATCAAATATTTAAGACCAGATGCCAAGTCTCAGGTGACTTTGGAGTACAACGACAAGAACGAGCCGGTAAGAATCGACGCGATTGTAGTATCTACTCAACACGATGATTTTGATGCAGAAGGTAAAATGTTGGCGAAGATCAAGAAAGACATTGTTGAAATCTTGATTCCAAGAGTACAAGCGAAGTACAAGAAATACGCTAAATTATTTAACAAGGATATTAAGTATCATATTAACCCAACAGGTAAGTTTGTGATTGGTGGACCACATGGTGATACGGGTTTAACTGGTCGTAAAATTATTGTTGATACATATGGTGGTAAAGGTGCTCACGGTGGTGGTGCATTCTCTGGTAAAGATCCAAGTAAGGTTGACCGTTCTGCTGCTTATGCAACAAGACATATTGCGAAGAATTTAGTAGCTGCTGGTGTAGCTTCAGAAGTATTGGTACAAGTATCTTACGCGATTGGTGTGGCTAAGCCAACATCAATTAACGTAAACACATACGGAACTGCTAAAGTAAAATTAACCGATGGTCAAATTGGTAAATTAGTGGAAAGCATTTTTGATATGCGTCCTTACTTTATTGAGCAAAGATTAAAGTTAAGAACACCAATGTATAGTGAAACTGCTGCTTACGGACATATGGGTCGTAAGAACGAGACAGTGACTAAAACATTCACTACGCCAGAAGGTAAATCTAAGACCATGAAAGTGGAATTGTTTACCTGGGAGAAATTAGATTATGTAGCCAAGGTTAAAAAAGCCTTTGGTTTGTAATAAATAAACAAAGCGAACCCCGTTTCTACGGGGTTTTTTATGTCCATACTTTTTAAAACTAGAAAATACGCTCACATACGTCCCTAATTACCTTGGGCTTTCCTAAAGTATAATAGTGTAAAACGGGAACGCCAGCGGCTTTTAGCTCCTTACTTTGTTGGATCAACCACTCTGTTCCTACCTGCTCACACTCTGCATCTGTCTTACACTTTGTAATAGCATTAGATAGTTCAGTTGGTATATCCACATGGAATATTCTTGGTAAAATAGTTAATTGTTTCTTATTAGTGATAGGCTTTAGTCCTGGGATAATTGGGACTGTTATGCCCATATCGCGACAGGCTTGAACATACTCCAAAAACTTTTGGTTGTTGAAAAACATTTGTGTCATTATATAGTTTGCACCCGCGTCTACCTTCTCTTTTGTTTTTATTAAATCAATTTCGAAATTAGGTGATTCGAAATGTTTTTCCGGATAGCCCGCTACACCCATACAAAAATCAGTCTTGCCACCATTTAAAATATCTTCATCTAAATATATACCCTGATTTAATTGTCCCACTTGCTTTAATAAATCAATTGCATACTTGTTGCCGCCTGGCTCTGGTTCAAAGCTAGACTCGTTCTTAGCTGCATCTCCTCTCAAAATCAATACATTGTCTATGCCTAAAAACTGCAAGTCAATTAGAGCGTCTTCTGTTTCACGCTTGGTAAATCCACCACATTTAATATGTGGCACCGCGTCAATATTATAATGGTTCATGATGGCAGCACAAATGCCCACCGTGCCCGGTCTTTTACGCACATCTACTTTTTCAAAAGTACCGTCTACCTTTTTTTTAAACATGGTTTCGCTTCTGTGATAAGTCACATTAATCCACGAAGGCTTAAATTCCATCAATGGGTCTAAATGATCGTAGATAGAGGTAATTGTTTTGCCCTTTAATGGCGGTAAAATCTCAAAAGAGACCAATGTGTCTTTTGCTTTGGCTAATTGTTCTGTTACGTGCATAGAATGCAAAAATAGTTAATATATGCTTCGTTGCTTGACATAACTTCATTATTTTTACAGTATTAATATATTTTACTTTAATGCTTAATAGACTTCTTGCGCTTATCCTACTTTTTATATTTTCCCCAATTTTTTTGTTTGTAGCTCTAGCTATATTCATTGAAGATGGTTTACCTGTTTTCTTCACACAAAAACGAGTAGGAATTAACTATACATTCTTCCACATTTACAAGTTCAGAAGTATGAAAAAGAATACGCCAAATGTTCCGACGCATCTTCTTAGCAATCCTTCACAATATCTTTTAAATATAGGTGGTCTTTTGCGCAAGCTTAGTTTAGATGAATTACCGAATCTTATCAATATAATTAAAGGTGAAATGGTTTTTGTTGGACCTCGTCCTGCTTTATACAATCAGGATGATTTAATGACTTTACGAGTTGCAAATGGGGTAGATAAACTTAAACCTGGCATAACTGGGTGGGCACAAATAAATGGAAGAGATGATATTTCTATTGAAAAGAAGGTACAACTTGAGCAAGAATATATGTATAAAAGATCTACACTTTTTGACATTAAAATTATCATAAAGACATTTACTAATGTATTATTTAGTAAAGGGGTGAGTCACTAGTCCTTTACTAAATAAAATAATCTTCCAATAATTTCTCTAATTCCTGTTTCAGTTAATTGTAAATCTATTGCACTCGGTAGAAAGTCCATAAATGTGATTTGATTATTTCCACTTATCTTAAAATCTACCTCATAAGGAATAACTTCAAATTTTTGTTTCTCAAAGAGCCTCTTTGCTCTATACATATGATACGCCGATGTTACAAGTATGATTCTTTTACTTGGTTTTATTAATTCTTTTACAGCTACTGCTTCGTCTGCAGTATTCTCAACTTCTTTAGTTACAATTATATATTGTGATTGTATTCCATTTGAAATTGCAAATTCCCTTAGTGCTTCCCCCTCCGTCTTTTTTGCTTTATTCCATGGCATTTTACCTCCTGTAAATATTAGCTTTTGAGCCTTACCTGCTTTAAATAAAGCGATCCCTCCAAAAAACCTATCTGGGACTCCCCATTCTATGTAGGTTGAATCTCCCACTTCATTTATTTCCAACATCCCACTTAGCACTACTATTGCATCTGCACTATCTATAGTGCTTATTGGTTTTCTGTATTCACTACCTTCTACTATTTTAAAGAAGTTATTAGACAATATAGGTGTGGATAGGATATATAGTACCCCAATTGCTATATAGATTAGCTTTTTCTTATTCTTGATTAATCCTATTAGTATTACTATGATGACAAGCATTATAGGAAGTACGAATGTGGGTAGTATTTTGTGGAGGTAGATCATGGGCTATTGAATAGTATAAAAATAAGACATATTGATATGTAAGTTGGGTATTAGTCTTAAATTCGTAACCTAGAATCACTATTATGAAAAAAGCCCTAATTACAGGTATCACAGGATGGGCACAGATTAATGGTCGCGATGATATTTCTATAGAAAAGAAGGTTCAATTAGAGCAAGAATACCTGTATAAAAGATCTACACTTTTTGATATTGAGATTATAATAAAGACCTTCACTAATGTATTATTAAGCAAAGGAGTAAGTCACTAGAATACTTTTAAACTTATTAAGTAAATGACCCACCTCTTGGTGGGTTTTTGCGTTTTCAGGTACTGTGAGTTTATTTGAATCCTTTTAATATAACTTAATTTGAGCTTAGCACGATTTCGTCTAAATATTCACTAAGCATTTAGAATGTAATATTTAGTATAATAGTAATTAGTATTTAGAAAATTAGTATTTAGTATAATAGTAAATAGTAAAATAGTAGATAGAAATATTAGTACATTAGTATTTTTAGTAATGAATATGCAAAAAGCTAAGGAAAAAAATTAACAAAGTCAAATAATTGGCCATATTTATTTTTATTTAAATTATTTATAAATTTTTAAAAATTTAGACTTTACAATTGCTTTTTGAATGTGTATATTTTTTTATAAAATTTAACAAACATGGAAGCATTAGAAGAATTAGCGTTAGTATGCAATCAATTACTAAAAAATAATCCATTCAAAAAGGAAGAACAAATTGACCTTTTTACAAAATTAGCCACTGAACATTTTGAATCAATTTACATGTATGATACACCTAGTGATGATTTTGAATTATGGTGGAAGAAAATAGGTAAGAAACAAGCAAAGCTTAAATGCAAGGGAATCATTAATTCAAAAACCAACAAAGATGAATATGAAGATTTTTTAATGTCAGAGCAGGTTGATGAGTGGTTCAAATATACTTGGCTAGTAGATACTGTTCTATTGAGAATTCCTAATGACTAAATTAGTTGTACTCCTTTTACACTAGTATTTTTTTGTTTTATCATAAAGGTTCCGTTTAGACTCATTGATCAATTGATTAATGAGTCTTTTTGCTTGTTTTTCAGTTATAATCAGGATCTTTTTCTTTTTCATAGGGTTTATTAATAAATACTTCAAAATTTATTTTAAGATTTACTTTTTTTGATTTTTGTGTTATTATTTCATACAAAAACTTATTTATATGAAGATATTTAATCTAAAACCTGAACTGTCAGTAAATGACCTAATTAAACTAGGAATTCCAGTTGAGAAAGATCCAACTAACACAATAATTAGACTTCAAATTTCAGATAAAGATCTAAAAAGATTTAGGTGCGATCTGATTGAAGAAGATTATCCAAATGAATTTCCTGTGACGAATTCAACTTTAGAATTTAAGTTAAAGGATCCATTAAAGAGTCAGGATTTTCCATTAGGCCACTTTACAACGTCACAATCCGAAGATCTCATTTTTGGCTATTTTGAGCATGAACTATTACCATCAATTGGGGTCCAATTAGTGGAAGTGGTATACTTTCAGTTGTAAACAGAAAAAAGGGTACCTGTTTAACAAAAGGATGGCTTTTCACCATCCTTTTTTATTTTCAATCCCTCATTATTAAACTATCGATTGCGGGGTTAAAATATAGATTATGTAGATCTTTTGTTGATTTAATAATTCTACATGAGTACTACATTATAATTTGTCAAGAAATACGACACAATCGGTACTATTAAACCCTTATTTTTCAATCAAAAATGTATTCATCCGATATAGTTAATGGGAAATTCGAGTATACTTGAACCTTTGCATCAGTCCTAATTGTTCTTGCTCTTCCAACAGCCTGAATGAGTTCTCCTTTAATCAGATTTAATTGAATATTCCTCAATTCTGGATCGTTAAAGGTCTGGAATTTAAACTGCATTCCATTGTATTGAATTGTCTGGTAGTCCATCTTTTGATCAATTTTATTTGTGTCAATGCCTATAAATTCAGCGTGGAATAGATATACAATAGGATTGATATGAGGCGTGCCAATCACTATTATATCCTTACCCTTCAAATCATTATATCCACGTGTATTTCCAAAATATATCCCTAATTCGCCGTTTTCTTTAATGTATTCCTGATTAAGAGTCATAGTATTTGACATAAATGTAATAACAGGCTTATTTCCAATTTTCTCCATTAATTCATCTTGTTCTCGCTTTTTTAAAGATTGTCGGGAGTTTGAGTATTTAGTGTACTGGGTTACTTTACCTATATTTTCTATTTCTGGGATTTCTAGTACTTCGACTTGTCCAGGAAATGCTTTTTCATAAAACGCATGATTGATGGTAGCCGATAGAATAATTATTTTTTTGTCAGTAGGTAAAGTGTTGAATTTGCAGTAATTTATGGTTGTATAAACTTGGCCTTTTTTATCTTTAAATTCTTCCTTATAATATCGATTTGAACTGAAAAACTCTATAAAATTTGAAGTTGATGGTTCATATTTTATTTTCTCTATCAATAATTGAATAGGTAAATCATAGGTGGGGGTTATATACATTATTGATTTTTCCGCTCCCTGAAGTTCCTGGTAGCATTCGTTGAAGAAAATTGCTAAATCTGGATATTTCAATAACAATAATCCAAAATCAGTCAGGTTAAAGGATTTTTGCGATACTAGGCTATGAATGCAGTCTTCATCATATATAATTATATTTTGATTCATTACCTCATGAATTGATCGTTCATGGGTAGTTAATAACGTCCCCTTCCATTTTTTAGCTTCATCTAATCATTTAGGTATGTTTTAGCTAAGATTTGATCTGGGGATTCCTTTTCAGCAAGTTGATGAATTAGGCTCATGACCTCAGATCTCAAGCCTGCATGATACAA
>Ga0169931_10000973_pt1 | contig 47502 bp, 51 predicted proteins | sample Kivu_15m_20L_FD_129675 | JGI IMG/M metagenome (GOLD analysis project Ga0169931, IMG submission 129675) | Freshwater microbial communities from Lake Kivu, Western Province, Rwanda to study Microbial Dark Matter (Phase II) - Kivu_15m_20L... | ecosystem: Environmental > Aquatic > Freshwater > Lake...
GGTGTTGGCCACATGGGGGCCGGCGCAGAGGTCCCACCACTGCTCACCGAGGGTGTACAGGGTGATGGGCTCCTGGATGCCCGCCAGGATCTCGAGCTTGTAGGGCTCGTTCTGGGCCCGGATCCGGCTCTCCGCTTCAGCGCGGCTCACGTCGATCCGCTCGAGCGGCAGCTTCTTGTTGATGATCTTGATCATCTCCTTCTTGATCGCCTTGAGATCGGCCTCGGTGAAGGGGTCCGGGCTGTCGAAGTCGTAGTAGAAGCCGCTCTCGGTCCAGGGGCCGATGGTGACCTGAGCCTTCGGAAACAGGCGCTGCACCGCCATGGCCATCACATGGCTCATGGAGTGGCGGATGCGCAGCAGCGTCTCGCTCTCGCTGGATTTGGGCAGGGCGATGCTTTGGGCCAGGGCGATCGGTGCGGGCTCGGCGCTGCTGGTGGTCACGGGCACGGGCACAGATCGCGCGTCGAACAAGGGCGAAAAACGATCCTACGCAGCGCTCCTAGGCTGAAGGAATGGGTTCGTCGACTTCCCCTCCAGCCCCGGATTCTTCTGGGGCACTGCTTGATCAGCTGCTCGGTTCCCTGCTGGGCGACTTCAGCACCTGGTTTGAGCGCGGGCTGGTGCTGCTCGATCACTGCCCCGAAACGGTGATGCCTCCGGAGCAGCAGCAGGAGTTGCGGGCCCGGCTGGTGCTGGCCCGCAAAGAGCTTTCGGCTGCCAGCAGCCTGCGTCAGGCTGCTCCCATCCCGATGGCCCTGGAGATGGAGACGCTGGCCCCTTGGCACCAGCTGGTGCTCACGGTGTGGAACCTGTCAGCCAGCCTGCGGATACAGGGCGTGCCCCTGCCGGAGATGGAGTGGCCCGCGGGATTGCCCCTGCCAGGGTCGCCTGGATCCCGATTCTCTGAGGAGCCTTCGCAGTAGAGATGCGGAGCTCGCCACGGCTGCTCAACGCGGAGCAACGCAACCTGGCCCTGGCCTATGGCCTCTGGGCCCTCGGTTTCGTGGGTGTCTGCGGCTTGCACCGTTTTTACAACCGCAAGCCCCTCAGCGGTGCCCTCTGGCTACTCACCCTCGGCTTCTGCTTTGTGGGTCAGCTGGTGGATCTCTGGCTGATGCCGGAGTTGGTGCAGCAGGCCAATGCGTCCCTGTTGCTGCGGGGTGGTCCGCCATCGGTGGAACGCCAGCTGGTGCAATTGGCGCGCCGCTGTGGTGAAGCTGGTTTCACCCTCAACGACGCCCTGCTGGAGATGGACCTGCCTCTGGGCGTGGAGAGTCGCGAGGTGCGTGATGAAATCGAACGCTTGCTGCATGCCCAGCTGCTCGATGTGGCCAACGACGCGCGGGGACGGGTGATTTACCGGGAGCCGTGAGCGTGCGCCGCCCCCCGCTGGTGCGCGCCGCCGGGATCGCTGCTGCCACGACGGTTCTCGCGCTGGCGACCAGGGCTGGTGACGGCCGCGCCCTGCCCCTGAGGCTTTGGCGTTGCCCGGTGCGTCAGCTCACCGGAATTCCCTGCCCCACATGCTATCTGACCCGGTCGGTGCTGGCCACCCTGCAGGGCGATCTGGCCCAGGCGCTGCACTGGCATGCCTTCGGGCCGCTGCTGGTGGCGCTGACGCTGGTGTTGGGCGTCTGGGTGGGGTTGGGCGGCCGCTTATCTCGGCGCCCGCTGCTCCAGGGAGCGATCGTTCTGGCGGCGTTGGGGGTTGGCTACTGGTTGTTGCGGCTCTGGGGCTGGAGCCATGGCCTGCCCTTGCCGCTTTGAGGTGGCTCTACCGGCTTTTCACCGGTTGGCCGTAGTAGCTGCCGCCGTGGCTGGCGGGCAGGGAGGCCCACTCCCGTGACAATTGGGCCAGCACGGTCCCGCCCAGCCCCGAGCGGACCACCGCTGCCAGGGCTCCGCGCCGTTCCACCAGATACAGGCCGGCTTGGTCCTGGTTGGGGGCGCTGAAATCCTGCAGCGCCACCTTGCGCGAGGCCTCCCGCCAGGTGGCCGGCAGAAATTGGTCTGCCCCAGCGGCGGCACTGGTGTAGCGGCGGCGCACGGTGATCTCTGGGTGCCGCTCCAGGCTGCTGAACAACCCACCGCCTTAGAGCACCCGGTAGCCCTCCGGACTGCCGCCCTTCCAGGTGCCCTCGGCGTAGCGGATCGTGTCGAGCAGCGCACGGCGCTGCGGCGTGATGGTGTGGGCGCCTGGGGCCCCGCCGTTTTGGGCGGTGCCGGCAGGGGCAGGGTCAGCAGCAGGGTGGCTCCGCAGAGGGCTTCTGAGCCCAGCAGCTGCTCCAAGGAACGGAGCGCGGGGTGCTGGGTGTTGGACCGGGATGGTGCTCTCGTCAGATGGGTGTAGCGCGATTGACCTGACCCTGATGGCCAGCCGGCCCCGGCCACCACCCCCAGGGGCGACGGGTAGACAAGTGGGACGCAGTGTGCAACGAGCGCAGGCTTCTGCTGGGTCTCAGTCGCGATCCCTGCGATTCACTGGTCTTTCCCGGGTCTGGGATGAAGGGATTGGAGCGAGGCTGCCCGTAGCAGCTGCTTGCTGGAATGATCAGCGCAGCTAATCAATGACGCCACCATGGTTCAGGTGCCGCTCAGCTTCGCGGCAGGAAGCCGAGGGCCTGGCGCACCCGCTCCAGGGTCTCGTTGGCCACGGCTGCGGCCTTGGCTTCCCCCTCCCGCAGCACAGCTGCCACGGCGCCGCTGTCCTGGCGCCACTGCTCGTAGCGCTGCTGCACCGGGCGCAGCGCCTCAACGGCGGCTTCGGCCAGCAGCGGCTTGAACTGCCCCCAGCCCATGGCAGCGCAATCCTGGGCGGCCTGGTCGCGGGTCTTGCCCGCCAGCAAGGCGTAGAGGCCCAGCAGGTTGTCCGCTTCCGGTCGCTCGGGATTGCCAAACTCCAGCCCCATGGTGGGATCGGTTTTGGCCCGTTTGATCTTCTTGGTGATCAGCTCAGGAGGATCGAGCAGGCTGATCCGTGATCCCTCGTTGGGATCGCTCTTGCTCATCTTGGCGGTGCCATCGGTGAGGCTCATCACCCGCGCCCCCTCCTTGAGGATCAGGGGCTCGGGCACTTTGAGCACCGGGATCGACTCGCCAGCAGCATCGCGCGGGGCGAAGCGGGCGTTGATGCGCTGCTGGGCGATGTCGCGGGCCAGCTCCAGGTGTTGTTTCTGGTCTTCGCCCACCGGCACCAGATCGGCGTCGTACAGCAGGATGTCGGCGGCCATCAGCACCGGGTAATCCAGCAATCCCACCGACACCTGGTCGCCCTGCTTGATCGCCTTCTCCTTGAACTGGATCATCCGCTCCAGCCAGTTGAGCGGGGTGACGCAGTTCAGCAGCCAGGCCAGCTCGCTATGGGCGGCGACGTGGCTTTGCACGAATACCGTGGCGCGCTGGGGGTCAATCCCACAGGCCAAATAGAGGGCTGCGGTCGTGAGGGTGTCCTCTGCCAGTCGTGCCGGGTCGTGGGGCACCGTGATCGCGTGCAGGTCCACTACGCAGAAGTAGGTGTCGTGGCTGTCCTGCAGGTCCACCCAGTTGCGGATGGCCCCCAGCCAGTTGCCGAGGTGCAAGGCCCCGGTGGGTTGGACCCCGGACAGAACCCTCGGCCGTGGCATGGGTCTCAGCTCTCGGTGCTGGTGTCGCCAGACGCGCTGTCGGGTGCGTCTTCGGCAACCTCGACGCCAGCTTCGACAACGGTTTCGAGGACAGGTTCTGCGTCGGTTGCTGCGACAGCTTCCAGCACCTCTGGCGCCGGGGCCGCCGGCTTGCTGGGCCTCGCAAAGGGATCAATCCGGGGGGCGCGATCCTGACGCTCGCCACGCCCCTCACCCCCACCGGGTCGGCGGTCGCCGCGGTTGCCAGTCTGGGCCCGTTGTTGGGCCACGAGCTCATCGAGTTGGCCGTCTTCGAGCAGTTGGGCCACGGTGCGGATCGCCAAGCCAAGGGCCGCCACCGTGGAGCGCAGGCCAAAGCTGTCTTGGATCGCCTTGGCAGCGCGCATTTCATTGTCGCTCAGCCGGATGCGGAATCCGCCGGGTTCCCGGTTTCCGGGCGGGCGGCCCCCACTGGGACGTCCACCCCGGTCGTCGCGGGGTTGGGAGGAGGTGGTGTCGTCGGCCATGGCCGCAGCCTTTGCAGTCAGGCGCAAGTGTGCCGCATCGGCTGGCCCAGGGGGGCCAGCCAGTGCAGGCTGTGGGCCTCCCGTTGACCGCCGCGGGCGAGCACGATCAACGGCAGGGCTCGCGTCACACCGGGCTCGCACTGAAGCCGGTAGGTCTCCAGCACTTGCAGATAGGTCTGCAGCGTCCAACCGTGGTTGCCCCGGTCCTGGTGGTTCCAAAAGCGGCGCAGGGCGTCCTGGCAGGCCGGCTGGCCGAATTCCTGCCAGCAACGCAATTGGGCGGCCCAGGGCGGCTGGCCGACGGCCAGCAGGGCGCGATAACGCACCAGTTCCGGGGCGTCACCACTGGCATCGGGCGGCAACACCGCGGCCAACTGCTCCACGGACACCCGCTTCAGGCGCAGCCAGCAGCGCTCGAGCAGGGCCACGGGCAAGGATCCACTCCATCCCTCAGCAGCTTGGAGTTCGGAACTCCAGGCCAGGATCAGCTCCCGCTGCCGCGGGGTGAGCGCCTCCAACACGTCAGCCATGGGTGCCCTTGAAGGTGATCGCCGCACTGGCGTATTCCCGCGGTTCAAGGTGAATGGTGCAGCGCACCCTGCCGAACTGGGCCTCCAGGTGCTCCTCCACCAGCTCCGTGATCCGGTGGGCGGTGGCCAGGTCTGTTGCATCCACCACCATGTGCATGTCGATGAACACCTGCCGGCCCAGCACGCCGCGGCTGGCGATGTCATGGCAGTTGAGCACCCCGGGCACGTTCATGGCCACCTGGTGGATGGCTTCGGGTGCGATGGCGATCTGGTCCACCAGTTGGGGCAGGTTGGAGCGGAGCACCCTCCAGCACACCCGCACCAGCAGCAGGCAGAGGGGGATGGCCAGAGCCACATCCAGCCAGCTGAGCTTCAGCCACACCGCCCCACTCAGGCCCACCAGCACCACAACGGTGGTCCAGATATCGCTGCTGGTGTGGGCGGCATCTGCCTTCAGCAGGGCGCTGCCAAGCCGCCGGCCTTCCGCCTGCTCATAGGCGGCTAGAAGGATGTTGAAGCCGAGCACAACCAGCAACAACAGCAGCTCCTGGCCCTCCAGCCGCAGGGGCTGCAGGCCGCCCTGCAGGCGCTCGACGGCGGTTTGGAGAATTTCAAAGGCGGTGAACAGGATGAAGGCGGCAATGGCCAGCGCCCCGATGGCCTCGTACTTGTGGTGGCCGTAGGGATGGTCGCGGTCGGGTTCTGGATCCGAGAGGCCGTTGGTCAGCAGACCAAGCAGGCTGGAGAACCCGTCGGTGGCACTGTGCATCGCATCAGCAAGGATCGCCAGAGATCCTGTGAATAGGCCGAGCGCAAGCTTCAACAGCGTCATGCTGATGTTGATGGCCAAGGCCACCAGCAGCACCCGTTTCACCTGGAGGCGGGTGTCCTGCTGCGGGGCAGGTTGCCGCTGCATGCTGTAGCGGTCGTTGCTCAACCCTGGAGCTGCCAACACACTGACTCAACCTAGTGACATTTGGCGCAGGCGCCATGTTCCAGGCTGAGCTAGAGATGCACCAATTCCTGCAGCGCCATTGCTCCCGCCGGTGATTCTTCCCGAGCTTCCTGGCCTGACTGGAGTCCGCCAGGCCCTCCCCGCCTCCCTGAGGCCGTTGCTGCCAGCCATTGGGCTAGGCCTAGGGGGCTGGGTTGCCACCGATGCTCTGTTGCGTCTCAGCCATCTGCCCCTCTCGCCGGGACTCACCCTGGCGGGGCTGGTGCTGGGGGCTTGGTGGCTGCGGCGCCCCCGCCCGATTGGAGCCACTGCTACCGATGTTCCAGGCTGGTTGAAACGGCTGGAGCAACTGCAGGTTCAGTTTGCCCAGCTGGAGGGAGAGCCCGTTCAGGCCCCGCAAGCCGATCCTCAGCATGCTGAGGCCCAGCCCGGTGCAGCACGCCAGCTGCGGGCCACCCAACTGACCGCGTTGCGGGAGGAGTTGGAGCGCCCAGGCCTGATGGTGGCCCTGGTGGGCACCCAGCCCCCGGGGATGGAGCTTCAGCCCGCGCTGGTGGAGGCCCTGCGCGGGCCCGAATCCTTGCTGCTGCATTGGGCCCATCCCCTGCCCGCCTGGAGTGCTGGCTGGTCGTGGCCGCCGCTGTTTGAGGCCTGTGATGGCTTGATCCACCACCTGCGCACGCCCCTCTCCGCCGCCGACCTGCGCTGGCTGGAAGCCCTGCCCAGCGGCCAGCCGGCCTGGTTGCTGGTGGACCGCGGCAACCAGACCCAGGAGCCGCTGGCTGCCGAGCTGGCATCCCAGCTGGGGCCTGAATTGGCCCAGAGGTTGTTGTTTTGGGATGGACAACCCCAGAGCCTGGCGGCAAGCCTCGCCCCCTTGGCGCAGCAGCTGGCCAGCACCGCACCTGACCTGCGTCGGGGCCGCCAGCTGCGCCGGTTGCAGCAGCTCCATGGCCGCTGGCAGAGCGATTTGGAGCGGCTGCGCCGCCAGCATTTCCTGCCGCTGCAGCGCCGCACCCAGTGGCTTGTCGCTGCCGGTGTGGTGGCGGCCCCCCTGCCGAGCCTCGACCTGTTGGTGCTGGCCGTGGCCAACGGGTTGATGCTGCGGGACATGGCGCGGATCTGGAACTGCCCCTGGACCCTGGAGCAGTTGCGGGCGGCTGCCACCGAACTGGCCAAAGCCTCCCTCGCCCTAGGGGTGGTCGAGTGGAGCAGCCAGGCTCTGGCCGGGCTGGTGAAGTGGCACGGCGCCACCTGGCTGGTGGGCGGGGCGATGCAGGCCCTCAGTGCCGCTTACCTCACCCGGGTGGTGGCCCGGGCCATGGCTGACATGCTGGCCCTCTCCGTTGGCGTGCCGGAACCGGATCTGGCCGCCATCCAACGCCAGGCTCCCCTGCTGGTGTCCCGGGCTGCGGAGGCGGAAAAGCTCGATTGGGCTGCATTCCTCGATCAGGCTCGCCAGTGGCTGCGCAGCCAGTCGGCCGCGGGTCTTCCCGCCGCTGGGGTATGACGCCGGTGCCCGATTTGGATCAGCGGGTGGTGTTCGCCTTTGTGCTTACCCTGGCGGCTGGATTGTGCACGGGGCTCGGCAGCCTGTTGGGGCTGGTGTCCCGGAGGTTCAGCCCCCGGGTGCTCACCCTGTCGCTGAGCTTCTCTGCGGGCGTGATGATCTACGTCTCCTTCGTGGAGATCTTTCCCAAGGCCCGGGAATCCTTGGCGCTGGGGCTGGGGCCGGCCGCGGGTTACGCCGCCACCGTGCTGGCTTTTTTCGCTGGCATGTTGCTGATTGCCCTGATCGACAACGCCCTGCCCACCCACAACCTGGCGCTCACGGACGGGGATCAGTCCGGCGTGCAGTCGCAAACTCTGTTGCGCACAGGTTTGTTTTCGGCGCTGGCGATCGCCATTCACAACTTTCCAGAGGGCCTGGCCACCTTTGTGGGGGCCCTCTCCAGCCCTCGCCTGGGCATTGGCATCGCCATTGCCATCGCCATCCACAACATTCCGGAGGGGCTGGCGATCTCGGCGCCTGTGTATTTCGCCACCGGCAGCCGTCGCAAGGCCTTCTGGGTGTCGTTTGCGTCGGGCCTGGCGGAGCCGATTGGCGCCGTGGTGGGGTACCTGTTTCTGCGCTCCTACCTCACCCCCACGGTGATGGGTCTGGTGTTCGCCAGTGTGGCCGGGCTGATGGTCTACATCTGCCTGGATGAGCTGTTGCCGGCTGCCCAGCGCACTGGCGCCCACCATCACCTGATGATTGCTGGAGTGACGGCGGGGATGGTGGTGATGAGCATCTCGTTGGTGTTGTTGGCCTGAGGTGAACACCCTTCCTGCCGATTCCGCCGTCCAGCAGCGCTGGCCCTGGTGGCCCCTGCTGCCGCTCTACCCCTACGGCCGGCGCCGCACCCTGGTGCGCGAGCTGATCCCTGATCAGATCTGGAGCCTGGAGCAGCTGCAGGGGGTGTTCTATGTGGCGGTGCCGATCCGCATGACGGTGGTGCGGCTGCGCCAGGGGCTCCTGCTCTACGCCCCGCTGCCGCCCACCGGTGAGGTGCGCGCGGCCCTGGCTGAGCTGGAAGCCCGCTACGGGCCCGTGCTCACGATCGTGCTGCCCACCAGCTCGGGCTTGGAGCACAAGCTGCCCCTGCCAGCCCTGGCGCGGGCTTTCCCGACGTCCCAGGTGTGGGTGACTCCGCGGCAATGGAGCTTTCCCCTGCAGCTGCCCCTGAGCTGGCTGGGCTTTCCGGCCCATCGTACGCGGGTGCTGTTTGAGCAGGGTCTGCCCCACCCCGATGAACTGCACTGGATCCCTCTGGGTCCGCTCGATCTCGGCCTGGGCACCTTCATGGAAGCGGCCTGCCTGCATCGCGCTAGCGGCAGCCTGCTGGTGACAGATGCCCTGGTGGCGATCAGCGAGGAGCCGCCAGCGCTGTTTGCCGCCGATCCCAGCCCCCTGCTCTTCCACGCCCGCGAGCGGGGTGATGATCCCTTGCTTGATACCCCTGAGCGCCGCCGTCGCGGGTGGCAGCGCCTGGTGCTGTTTGCCTCCTACCTGCGCCCGGAGCCGCTGCAGGTGCCCGGCTGGCGGGAGCTGCTCTCCGGGCTGCTGGTCCCGGGGGTGCGGGAGCGCCGCGCCTATTTCGGCCTTTACCCCTTCCGCTGGCAGCACCACTGGCAGGCGGAATTCCGGCGGTTGGTGCCGGGCGAGGGCTCGGCACTCCTGGTGGCGCCGGTGCTGGAGCGGTTGGTGTTCCCGCGCTGCCAGGCGGCCCTGCTGAGCTGGATCCGGGCCCTGGCGGCCCATCCGGAGCTGCGTTGGCTGGTGCCGGCCCACTACGACGCGCCGGTGCCCTGCAGTCCTGAACGGCTCATTGCCCTGGCCGATGCGCTCGAGGCGCGTCCCTGGGCCCCGGACAACGGCAGCTGGGCCTACCTCGCTGGGATCGATCGCGCTTTGTTGCGGCTTGGGCTGGTGCCGAATCAACCGATGCAGCCCGGAGCGATCGAGCCAAACCCTATGGACTCAGATCCTTCGGATGCCGACGAGGAGCGGCTCAGAGCTTGAGTTCGCCCGGATCAGCATCCAGCCCTGAATCCAGATCGCCACAGCCGAGCAGGCTGGTGTCGAGCTCCATGCGCTGCTCCATTTGGCGCAGGAAGTAGCCAGTCATCATGGCGGAGGCCAGCAGCCCCGCCAGGTTGTCTCGGCTGGTTTGGATCTTCACCTCAAATTGCTCGCCGGGCAGCATGCCCAGCAGGCCTTGCACGTTGTGCCGAATGATGTCCTGAATGTCGCCACTGGCTGAGCGCGCCACCCGTTGCAGCACGTCCGGAGATTGCTCCTGGAGGTACTGGATCAGCGAATTGCCGCTGATCGCTTCGTTGTCGGTGGTCAGGAACTCCGGGTTGAACATCGCCGGTGTGCGCTGCGGCCGGATTGCACCCTACCCCAGCTCTCCCGCTGCACCAGGGGGGTGGCCAAGGAGGGAGAACCGTAACCAGCCGAATCGGTTAAGCGGCCAGTAGCGCAGGACCGCTGTGCCGATCACCGCCTCTCGGGGCAGGGGCCCCCACAGGTGGGAATCCAGGCTGGCATTGCGGTTGTCGCCCAGCACCAGCAGGTGATCCGGCGGCACCGTCAGGGGCTCGAGCTGGTAGTTCATTGGTTCGGCCGACCAATCCAGCGGGGCCGGAACACCGTTGCGCCAGAGCACCCCCTCGCGCACCTCCACCTGGTCGCCGGCTTCGGCCACCACCCGCTTGATCAAGGCGGCATTGGGGTCGTAACCCGCCTCGAGCAGGGCCGGCGGTGGGTGGAAGACCACCACGGAACCAATGGGCACGGGGCGATGCAGGCGGGCCCGCAGTTTCTCCACCAACACCCGGTCCTGCAGTTGCAGCGTTGGCAGCATGGAGCCGGAGGGAATCCAGCGGGGTTCCAGCACCGCCCAGCGCAACACCAGAGCCAGCACCACCCAGGCCAGCACGGGCAACACCTGGCGGCGCAGGGCCTGCAACAGGCCGTTGGGGCTGCTCGGCTGGCTGGGGGGCGTTGGGGCCAAGGGCGCAGGGGAGGATGGTCGCTCCATCCTGTACGGCCCCGGCGTGGAGTTGGCCCGTCGCAATCTGGAGGCGGCCCTGCTGCTGCTCGGGGCCCTGATGGCGCGGGGCCTCAGCCATGCCGTGCTCTGCCCCGGCAGCCGCTCCGGGGCCCTGGCCATGGCGGCAGGGGTGCTGGAGGCCCGCGGGCTGATCCTCCACACCGCCGTGGATGAGCGCTCCGCAGCTTTTTTTGCCCTAGGCCTTGGCCGGGCCTCGGGCAGGGCGGCCGCGGTGATCACCACCTCAGGCACGGCCGTCGCCAACCTGCTACCGGCCGCGGTGGAGGCCGATTACGGAACGATTCCACTGTTGCTGATCACGGCGGATCGGCCCGATCGCCTCAAGGGGTGCGGCGCCAACCAGACGGTCAATCAGCAGTGCTTCCTGGCGGCGAGTGTGCGCTGGCTGGGGCAGGGGGATGGCGCTGGCCTGGCCTCCATGGCCGATGGCGCGATCATCCAGTTGGCGGAAGCGGCCCTTTTGGCGACGGCATCGCCGGGCCAGCACCCAGGGCCCGTGCACCTCAATCTTCCCTTTGAGGAGCCCCTCCATGCCGATGGTTCCGCCCTGCTGGCGGCGGCCGCTCGCTTTGCATTGCCTGACTGTTTTGGGCCCGTGTCGCGAGCGCCGGCGGCAGCTCCCTCAAGTCCAGGTGGGGGGATGCCGCGCCCCGATCCGGATCGTCCCGGTGTGGTGGTGGCCGGGCCCTGGCGCGGCCTGCCCCAGCATTGGGACGCCCATGTGGCGGCGCTGCGGCGCTGGCAACGGCGCACGGGTTGGCCGGTGCTGGCCGATGGCCTGAGCGGTCTGCGCGGCCTGCCAGATCTGGATCTGGTGGCCGGTTACGACCTGCTGCTGGATGGCGCGGAACCCAGCCTCCAGGCTCCCCAGGTGCTGCGCCTGGGTTCCCTGCCGGCGAGCCGCCGCCTGCAGCGCTGGCTCGCCGGCCTGGACGCGCAGCATTGGCTGGTGAGTGAGGCCGATCCACGCGGCCTCGATCCCTTGGGCACGGCCTGCCACCAGAGCGCGGCCGGGCTGGCTGGTTGGATCGCCAGCTGGTCCCATGCCACCTGGCGGGGGCAGCCCAGCTCCGCGGCCCTGCAGCTGGCTGCGGCCTGGCGGCAGCGGGAGGACGCCCTGCAGGCGAGGTTGAGCGCCGCCCTACCTCCCGGCACCCCGGGAGAGCCGGCCCTGGCGCGCGCACTAGGGAATTTGCTGCCGGCTGGCCTGCCGCTGGTGATCGCCAACAGCAGCCCGGTGCGCGACTGGGAAAGTTTTGGCGACCCGGCGGCCCCAGCCAGGCCGGTGTATGGGTTTCGGGGCGCCTCCGGCATCGACGGCACCCTGTCGATCGCCTGCGGGGTGGCGGAGGCCTTGGGCCAGGCGGTGCTGCTCACGGGGGATCTGGCCCTGCTGCACGACAGCCATGGCTGGCTGTGGCGTCAGCAGCTGCGCGGCCGCCTCACCGTGATCCTGATCAACAACGATGGCGGTGGCATCTTTGAGCAGCTGCCGATCCGCACCACGCCAGCCCAGGCCCTCGATTTTGAGCGGCTATTCGCCATGCCCCAATCGCTCGATCCGCTGGCGTTGGCGGCGGCCTATGGGGTGCCAGGGCGCCGCGTGCAGGCCGCTGCCGACTGGGAGCCCCAGCTGGCCTGGGCCCTGCAGCAGCCGTTGGCACTGTTGGAGTGGGTCAGTAATCGGCGCGTCGATGCGGGCCGGCGGCAGGAGCTGCGCAGAATGGCCGCCGTTCCCGCGCTGCAGCCGTGACGGCCTTCTCCATTCCCTCGGCGCCAGGCTCCCCAGCAGAGGATTCGCCGGTACCGGTGACCTGGCAAACCGCGGGCTCCTACGAGGACATCCTGTTCGACCTCTGTGGGGAGAGCATCGCCCGCATCACGATCAACCGGCCCCACAAGCGCAATGCCTTCCGGCCGCGCACCGTGCAGGAGCTGTGCGATGCCTTTTCGCGGGTTCGCGACAATCCCCGCGTTGGTGTGGTGCTGTTCACCGGGGCCGGTCCCGCCCCCGACGGGGGTTGGGCGTTCTGCGCCGGCGGCGACCAGAGCGTGCGTGGCGATGGGGGTTACGTGGATGAGTCAGGCCTGCCCCGGCTCAACGTGCTCGATCTGCAGCGGCTGATCCGCAGCCTGCCCAAGGTGGTTATCGCCCTGGTGGCGGGTTACGCCATCGGCGGCGGCCAGGTGCTGCATCTGCTCTGCGACCTGAGCCTGGCGGCCGAGAACGCCGTGTTCGGCCAGACCGGCCCCCGGGTGGGCAGCTTCGACGGGGGCTTTGGCGCCGGGTATCTGGCCCGGGTGGTGGGCCAGCGCAAGGCGCGTGAGATCTGGTTCCTCTGCCGCCAGTACGGGGCCCAGCAGGCCCTGGAGATGGGCCTGGTGAATGCGGTGGTGCCTTTGGCGGAGCTGGAGGCCGAGGGGGTGCGCTGGGCGCGGGAGGTGCTGCAGCACAGCCCCACGGCGATTCGCTGCCTCAAGGCCGCCTTCAATGCCGAAACCGACGGCCTCGCCGGCATTCAGGAGCTGGCCGGCCAGGCCACCCACCTCTTCTACCGAACGGCAGAGGGTCAGGAGGGCCGCAATGCCTTCCTGGAGAAGCGCTCTCCCGATTTCTCTGACGCTTCCTGGTTACCTTGAGGGTTGACGGGGTTGGTCGGGGCGAGGGATCCACGGTGGCGATGCGGTGGTGGTGATGCGGTGGTGGTGATGCGGTTACTCGGCAAGACCCTTGGGTTTGGGCTCCTGTTGGTGACGGCTGGCATGCCCGGCCGGGCTGTTCCCAACCCTCCGGCTGCTGCGTTCAGCTCCTCGCCTGCGACTGCCGATCGCCATCTCGTTCTGGATCGACGCCAGCGCCGCTTGACGGTGATTGAACTGGCGGTGGATCCCACCTGGGAGCACCCAGCCACCGGTCGCCGCATCCCGCCGGGCCCGGCCAATCCCCTGGGCAGCCGCTGGATCGGGTTCCATCGCAATTGCACCGGCCGCATTGGTTTCAACGGTACGGAGCACCTGGTGGTGAAGGGCTGCGTGCGCCTGTTGGATGAACATGTGCGCGAGTTGTTCGAGCTGGTGCAACTGGGCACCCCCGTGACGGTGCTGCCTTAGCGGCGCCCGTAGAGTTGCGCCCACCTCGGTGCACCAGGTATGCGGATCTTGTTTGCGGCGGCCGAATGCGCGCCGATGATCAAGGTTGGCGGCATGGGCGACGTCGTTGGATCGTTGCCGCCGGCCCTCGCTGCCCTGGGCCACGACGTGCGCATCATCCTGCCGGGTTACGGAAAGCTGTGGTCGAAGCTGCAGGTGTCGCCCGAACCGATCTGGCGCGGCCACACGATGGGCAACGACTTCGCCGTCTTTGAGGCGCGCCATCCCACCAATGGCCTCACCCTGTATCTGGTGGGCCATCCGGTGTTTGATCCGGAGCGCATCTACGGCGGAGAAGACGAGGACTGGCGCTTCACCTTCTTTGCCAGTGCCACCGCTGAATTCTGCTGGCATCACTGGAAGCCCCAGGTGCTGCATTGCCATGACTGGCACACCGGCATGTTGCCGGTCTGGATGCATCAGGATCCTGAGATCAGCACCGTCTTCACGATCCACAACCTGAAATACCAGGGTCCGTGGCGCTGGAAACTCGATCGCATCACCTGGTGTCCCTGGTACATGCAGGGGGATCACACGATGGCGGCGGCCCTGCTCTACGCCGATCGCGTGAATGCAGTGTCGCCCACCTATGCCATGGAAATTCGAACACCCCAGTACGGCGAGCATCTCGATGGGCTGCTGAATTTCGTCAGCGGCAAGCTGCGCGGCATCGTCAATGGCATCGACACCGAAGACTGGAATCCCGCCGTTGATGCCACCCTGCCGGCTCGGTTCTCGGCCGCCGATCTCGCCCCCCGGGCTGTCAACAAACAGGCCCTGCAGGAGCGTTTCGGGCTGGTGGTGAATCCCCGTTCCTATCTGCTGGGGATGGTGAGCCGTCTGGTGGATCAGAAGGGCGTTGATTTGCTGCTGCAGGTGGCTGATCGGGTGCTGGCCTACACCGACAGCCAGATCGTGGTGTTGGGCACGGGCGATCGCACCTATGAAAGTGGCCTTTGGCAAATGGCGTCGCGCCATCCCGGTCGCTTCGCCGTGTTCCTCACCTACGACGATGCCCTCTCCCGGCTCATTTATGGCGGCAGCGATGCCTTCCTGATGCCGAGCCGCTTCGAGCCTTGCGGCATCAGCCAGATGTTGGCCATGCGTTATGGCTCGATCCCGGTGGTGCGCATGGTGGGCGGCCTGGTCGACACCGTGCCCCCCAACGATCCGCTGGCCGGTAGCGGCACCGGCTACGGCTTCGACCGCTACGAGCCGATCGACTTCTACACCGCGATCGTGCGCTCCTGGGAGGCCTACCGCAACCAGGCCAGTTGGCAGGAGCTACAGCGCCGGGCCATGGCGGTTGATTTCAGCTGGGCCCGCTCAGCCCTCGAATACGACGCCATGTACCGCGATGTCTGTGGGGTCAAGGAACCCACTCCGGAAGCTGCCGCCGTGGAGCGCTTCTCCCAGGGTCAGGATGCCGACCCCAGCCGCCGCGGCCTGGCGTCCCTGCTGAAGCGCCGTTGAATCCCCTCCGGTGAGCCCCCCCCTTGACGCGACTCGTGACGCGCCCCTAGACGCTCCCAGCTCTGCGCCGGACCCCGCGCCCTATCCAGCCCCTTATGAGGAGCCGTGGGGGCGCCTGGGTGACGATCTGCGGGCGGTTGCCGCCAGCACGGGCCTGAAGCTCCGAGAGCTCTGGCGTCGCAATCGGGAGGGTGATCTCTCGGTGCCGGGGTTTTGGCCCATCTCCTTGGCCTCCCTGTTCTTGCCCCTGCTGTTGGTCTTGGGCCTGGCCCTTGTTTTGGGGCTGATCCTGCGTTTGGCACCCGGTCAGCAGCAGCCCTCTGCGTCACGCCTTCGAGAGCCTGTTCAACAATCTGTTCAACAGGCTGGCCAGCCGCGTGCGGTGAATCCGCTCCAGGCCCCATCCGAGTTCCCAAGCCAGCCCCTATCACCGCCTCCATCCACGCCCCAGTCGCCGCCCGAACCGCTGTTGGAGCTTGATCCCCTGTTAGCCCTGCTCGCCGAGGACGACCCGCAGGCCTGCATCGCCTCGGCCCGTCCCGATCCGCAGGCGAGCCGCCTCGATCTGGAGATGGCCGCTGCCTATCAGGTTCTGCCTCCGGGGCGCCGCCAACAGCTGGCCGACCACTGGCTGCAGCGCAGCCGTGAGCTGGGCTACGAGAGGTTGCGGTTGCTGGATGGCAGTGGCACGGTGTTGGGCCAAGCGGCCCGGGTGGGGAGCGGCATGGTGCTGCTGGAGCTGTCCCCAGAGCCTCAGGCATGATCCTGGGCGTCGTCACGCTCCCGCACCGATGACCTTGCGCCTGGCCCAGCTGCAGGAGCTCTGGGGGAGCCCCACGACGGGCTCCTTATCGGCCGCGCAGGCCGCAATCACCCTGGCCCCCAACGCGATCTGCACCGACAGCCGTCACCTCGGCCCCGGCCAACTGTTTGTGCCGCTGGTGGGCGAGCGCTTTGACGGCCACACGTTTCTGCCCGCCGCCCTGGAGCAGGGTGCCGTTGCTCTGCTGGCCAAGGCTGCCCATTTCGACGTCGCGACCCAGGCGGCGCTGATCGGGGAGGCCACCAAGGCGGGCGTGCCCCTCTGGCTGGTGCCAGATACCCTGCTGGCTTATCAGCAGCTCGCGGGCCTGTGGCGTCAGCAGCTGCCGGCGCCGGTGGTGGCGGTGACCGGTTCGGCCGGCAAAACCACGACGCGGGAGTTGATCCGGGCCGCCCTGGCTCCCTTGGGGGCGGTGACCGCCTCCAGCGGCAACAACAACAACGACATCGGCGTGCCCCTGACCTTGCTCAAGGCCAGCTCCAACGACGCGGCTGTGGTGGTGGAGATGGGCATGCGGGGTCTGGGCGAGATCGAGCGCCTCAGCTGCTGTACGCGCCCCGACGTGGCGGTGATCACCAACATCGGCACGGCCCATATCGGCCGGCTTGGCAGCCGCGAAGCGATCGCCACCGCCAAGTGTGAGATCACCGCCGGGCTGCGGCCCGATGGACTGGTGGTGATCCCAGCCGGGGATCCCCTGCTGGATGCGGCGTTGGCGCGTGCGTGGCAGGGCCGAGTGGTGCGGATCGCCCTTGAGGGCGAAGGCCATGAGGCCCAAGCCGATTGGCTGGGCCGTCTGAATGCCAGCGGAGAGACGCTTGCGGTGGCAGGTGTTGTGGTGGACGTGCCCCTGGAGGGGATCCACCACGCCCGCAATCTCTTGCTGGCCCTTGCGGTGGCGGGGGAGCTGGGGCTCGATCCCCACCGCTGGCAGCCCTTGCAGGTTGACCTGCCGGGGGGACGCAGCCGGCGCCTGGACCTAGGCGGGGTGCTGGTGCTCGATGAGACGTACAACGCCTCGCCGGAAGCGGTGCTGGCCTCGTTGGATCTGCTGGCTCGCCAACCCGGTCGCCGTTTTGCGGTGCTCGGCACGATGCTCGAGCTGGGTGAGCAGAGCCTGGCCCTGCACCGGCAGGTGGCCGAACGGGCGCGCCAACTGGACCTCGATGGCTTGGTGATCGTGGATGGGGGGGAGGAAGGGGCTGCGATGCTGGCCGCTGCCAGTGGCCTGACCCGTCTGGAGCGGGTCGCCACGCCGGAAGCAGCGGCCGCTCCGCTCCAGGGCTGGCTGGCTCCCGGAGACGTGCTGCTGCTCAAGGCCAGTCGCGGCGTGGCACTGGAGCGGCTGATTGCCCTGCTCCAGCAGGATCGCCAGCCCATGGCTGATCAGCCATGATGGCGGCGGAGCAGCATTTCACGATGTTGTGCCTTCGGGCAGAGGCCCCGGGTGGTGGTTCACTCGGGGCCTTTCCTCGATCAAGCGATTGGGCCCGGCTCAGCTGAGATACCAGCGCAGCAGCGCTGTCAGCTGGCCCACCATGCCCTTGCCCGTGAGCAGCTCGCCGGCGATGGCGGCGGCAAAGCCGAGCATGGCCACGCGTCCATTGAGCAGCTCCACTCCGGCTAGAGCCTTGGTGTTCCAAGGTTTGGGGCTGGTCATGCTGGCGCCAAAGCGCTCCACCGGCTCGTACAGAAACTTGGCTTGGTCTGATTTCTTCGGTTGGTCCGGGTTTTGCGGTTGGTCCGGGTTTTGCGGGCGGTCTGTGTTCTTCGGGCTCATGGGCGGGGACCTGTCCAATTTCCCTTGACCAGCTGGCGGGCCCGGCCCAGGGCCAGCGCCCCATCGGGGACATCTTTGGTGATGGTGGATCCGGCCCCCACCGTCACATTGCTGCCCAGCCGCAGGGGCGCCACCAGCACTGAATTGGCACCGGTTTTGCTGCCGGCCCCCACCACTGTGCGGTGCTTGCGCACCCCGTCGTAGTTGGCCGTGATCGTGCCGGCCCCCACATTCACCCCGGCGCCCAGGTCGGCGTCGCCGATGTAGCTGAGGTGATTCACCTTGACGCCGCTGGCCAGGCTGCTGTTTTTGACCTCCACGAAGTTGCCGATGTGGCACTGCTCGCCGACCTCCGTGCCCGGCCGCAATTGGGCGAACGGGCCGATGGCGCAGCCGTCAGCGACCCGGGCCTGCCGCAGGACGGAGTGGAGCACGGAAACGTTGGCGCCCAGCTGGCTGTCTTCAATCAGGCAACCGGGGCCGATGCGGCAGCCATCTCCGATCGCGCTGTCGCCGCGGAAATGACACTGGGGTTCGACCACCACATCCCGGCCGAAATGGGTGCCCTCACTGAGGGTGCAACTGGCGGGGTCGACGAAGCTCACCCCTTCGGCCATCCAGTGGCGCCGCAGGCGCTCCTGCAGCACGGCCTCGCACTGGCTGAGCTGGAGCCGGTCGTTGATGCCGGTGATTTCATCGGCGTCGTCCACCTCCCGGTGCATGGCCGGCTTGAGCATGGCCACCGTGTCGGTGAGATAGAGCTCGCCCTGGTCGTTGTCGGTCGTGAGCTGCGGCAACACGGCGGCCAGCTGCTTCCAGTTGAAGCAGTAGATGCCCGCGTTGGTGAGGGCGTTGCGGCGTTGCTCGTCGTTGCAGTCGCGGTGCTCCACGATCGCGCTCACCTGTCCATCGGGGCTGGCAAACACGCGGCCATAGCCGCTGGGATCGGCCAGCCGGGCGGTGAGCAGGGTGACGGCGGCGCCGCTGTTGCGGTGCTGCTCCAGCAGGGCGGCGAGCGTTTCGGGGCGCAGCAGGGGCACGTCGCCATTGAGCACCAGCAGATCGCCGTGGAAATCCCGCAACGGCTCCAGCAGCTGCTGTACGGCGTGGCCCGTGCCGTTCTGGGGCTGTTGCAGCACAAAGTCCAGGCCGCTGTGGCCCTCCAGTTCCTGTTCCACCCGTTCGGCTTGGTGCCCCACGATCAGCAGGCGGCGATCGGGCTGCAGGTGCTCACAGCTGGCCAGCACCCGCTCCACCAGGGGGGCGCCGGCCAGGGGCTGCAGCACCTTGGGCAGGGCGCTCTTCATGCGCGTGCCCTTCCCGGCAGCCAACACGGCAACGGCAAGCATGGACAGGTGCGATCGGCTGGGCCGGAATCTACGCGGGCTGCTTCAGCGGGCAGGCTCGCGGAGGCGGGCCAGATGATCCCAGAAGCCCGGGTAGGACACCGCCGCCGCCTCCGGTCGATGCAGCTGGCTAGCGCCAGCGGCAATGCCCGCGGCCACCGCCAGGCTCATCGCCACCCGGTGGTCGGTTTCGCTGTCGACCGTGGCGCCGCGGAGCTCGGTGATGCCCGTGATCGCCATGCCGTCTTCGAATTCCTCGATCCGGGCCCCCATGGCCCCGAGCTGCCGGGCCATCACCGCCAGCCGGTCGGTTTCCTTCACCCGCAGCTCCTCGGCATCGCGGATGCGGCTGACGCCCTCCGCGCAGCAGGCCGCCACCGCCAGCACGGGGATTTCATCCACCAATCGCGGAATCAGGTCGCCGCCGATCTCAAAGGCGCGCAGGGGGCCATGGCACACCTGCAGATCCCCTACCGGCTCGCCGGCCACATCGCGGGCATTGATCACCGTGATGTTGGCGCCCATCTGCTCAAGCACCTCAAGGATGCCGGTGCGGCTGGGATTGAGGCCCACGTTCTCCACCGTGAGCGCGGCGCCGGGGGTGATCGCACCGGCCACCAGCCAGAAGGCGGCGGAACTGATGTCACCGGGCACCACCACGCTCTGGCCGCGCAGGGTCTGGCCTGGCGTCAGGGTCACCATGGTGTTCCCCGCTCCGCCCACGGTCAGGTCGGCCCCGAAGGCCCGCAGCATCCGCTCGCTGTGGTCGCGGCTCTGGGCCGGCTCAATCACGGTGGTGGGTCCCGCTGCGGTGAGGGCGGCCAGCAGGATGGCGCTCTTCACCTGGGCCGAGGCCACGGGTGTCTGGATCGTGGTGCCTTGGAGCGGCTGGCCCAGCACCGCCAGTGGGGCGAAGTTGCCGTCCTTGCGGCCGTGAATCATGGCGCCCATCGCGGCGAGGGGGGCCCCCACCCGCCGCATCGGCCGGCCCCGCAGAGAACCGTCGCCGCTGAGCACGAAGTGGCGTCCCGCCCGGCCCGCCAGCAGGCCGAGCATCAACCGCATCGTGGTGCCGGAGTTGCCGCAGTCGAGCACGTCTGTTGGCTCCTGGAAGCCATCGAGGCCCACGCCCTGCACCGTCACCGGCTCGCCGGCCCGGATCCCCGACACCGTGACCCCCATGGCCCGCAGGCAGGCGGCTGTGCTGAGTGGGTCTTCGGCGGGCAGCAGGCCCTCAATGCGGGTTTCGCCCTCGGCGATCGCGCCAAACAGCAGCGCCCGGTGCGAAATCGACTTGTCGCCCGGCACCTGCACGCTGCCCCGCAAGCTGCCGCCGCCAGGCAGGCTCAGGGGGCTGGAGGCGGGGGTGGTCTCAGCCACGGGCAAGCAGGGCGCTGGTGCGGCGATCCTATGGAGTGTGCTTTCCCCCGCCGATGGCCTGGTTGCTGTCTCTGCTGCTCACCCTTGCCCTGGCTGCGCCCGCCTGGGCCGCAGGCACGGGATCCCCGCAGCAGCCTCTGCAGCGCGATGGCTACCTCTGTGAGGGAGATCCCCTGCAGGCGGAGGTGTTTGCGGGGGCCGTGGATGCACCCGGGATCGCCAACATCAGCGCGGGCACACCACCGGGGGCCTTTGTGGTGCTCCGCTGGCGCGGTGTGAGCCTGCAGCTGCCGCGCACCAACAACGCCGGCGCCCCCAGCTACACCGACGGCCGCTGGTGGTGGAGCCCGGTGGACCCGGAGCACCCCGAGTTCAGGCAGCGCCGCGGTGGGCTGAAGAGTTATGGGTGTGTGCGGGGCGAGGCTGAGCCCTGGCCTGATTAACGTCGGGACGCTGCTCTGCCTGCCCAGTTGATCCTGGCGCCGCGGGCTTACCCCAGCAGTAGCCCCGCCTCGCTGTTGGCGCTCGCTTCGGCGCTGCGCAGATCGAAGAGCAGTTCTTCGAGGCTCAGGTCTTCCAGCGCCTTGAGCCGGGCCCGCTCCAGACGCCGCTGCAGGGCATCGGTGACCTGGTCGGCTGGCGAGACCTCCTGGCCAACAGTCGGGCCCATGCCGATGCCGTCCGAATGCATCGCAGCCCCTTCTCCCAGCCCGACCAGCACCGCAGCCAGGCTGATCTCCCGCGCTGGCCGTGCCAGTTGGTAGCCACCCTGCCGGCCCCGGCGCGCCACAAGGAGTGCATGGCGCCGCAAGCGCAGCAGCAGCTGCTCCAGCATCGGCTCCGGTAGCTGCTGGGTCTGGGCCAAGGCGTGGGTTGACTGCCACTGCAAGGGGTGGGCCGCTAGCTCCAGCAAGGCCTTGATGGCATGGCTGGCCTGACGCGACAGCATCAGCCCCGCGCCGTGAGCCGCTCCAGCACGTGCTCCAGGGTGTAGCCGAACAGGGCGGGATCGGGGTCGCTGGTACCGATGTCAGCCAGGCCCAGCTCGGCCCAGCGGGCATCGATGCGCGCCTCCAGCTCGGCTGGTCGGCCGAGCGGCTCGCCCCAGGGGTGGCGCTTCTCCGGCCCGATCTTGGTGGTGGCATCGATCGCCAGACGGCCCCCCAGGCCGAGGCGCTCGCTGGCGAAGTCGAGGGTGTCGAAGGGGGTGTCTTCCAGCACGAACAGATCCCGCTGGGGATCCACCTGGGCGCTGATCGCCCAGATCACCTGGCGTGGGTCGCGGATGTTGATGCTCTTGTCGACCACCACCACAAATTTGGTGTAAGTGAACTGGGGCAGGGCGCTCCAGAAAGCCATCGCCGCCCGCTTGGCCTGGCCGGGGTAGGCCTTGTCGATGGCGATCACGGCCAGCTTGTAGCTCAGGCCCTCCATCGGCAGGAAGAAATCGACGATCTCCGGGATCTGCTGGCGCAGGATCGGCGTGTAGATGCGATTCAGGGCGATGGCGAGCATCGCGTCTTCCTTGGGAGGCCGGCCGCTGAAGGTGGTGAAGTAAATGGGATCGCGCCGCTGGGTGACGCATTGAATGCGCACCAGAGGCGACTCCTCCACGCCGCCGTAGAAACCCATGTGGTCGCCGAAGGGGCCGTCAGCCAGCTCTTCGCCCGGGGTGATCGTGCCTTCGAGCACCACCTCGCTGTGGCTGGGCACCTCCAGGTTCACCGTTTTGCACTTGGCCAGCCGCACACCTTCACCGGCGTAAAGGCCGGCGAACAGCCACTCACTCAGCTGCACCGGGATCGGCGTGGCCGCCGCCATCACCAGCAGCGGGTGCACGCCAATGGCGATGGCGATCTCCAGCTTTTTGCCCATGGCCGCGGCCTTGCGCAGGTGGCGGGCGCCGCCGCGCACGCTCAGCCAGTGCACGGTCATCGAGTTGAGGCTCTGCTGCTGCAGTCGGTACACACCCACGTTGGGGGTGCCGGTTTCGGGGTCCTTGGTGATCACCAGCCCCAGGGTGATGATCCGGCCGCCATCGCCCGGCCAGGGGCGCAGCAGCGGCAGGGCGTCGAGGTTGACTGCCTCGCCCTTGAACACCTGCTGGCGGCAGGGGGGCGTGAGATCCAGATCGGGACGGGCCTTGAGCACATCCAGCAGCACCGAGCCAAAGCGCACCGCTTCGCGGGCGCCCTTGGGGGGGCGGGGCTGCTGCAAGAGGGCCAGGCGCTCGCCCAGGGCCTCGAGCTCCTCGGGCCGCTCCATGCCCAGGCTCCACAGCACCCGCTCCTGGGTGCCGAGCAGGTTCACCGCCACCGGCATCGATGAGCCGATCACGTTTTCAAACAACAACCCCGGCCCGCCGGCCGCCAGCACCCGATCAGCAATCGCTGCCAGCTCCAGGTCCGCGTCCACCGGGGCGGTGATGCGGCGCAGGGCGCCACGGCTCTCCAGCAGCTCCAAGAAACCACGCAAGTCCCTGCGGCTGCGCTGGCTGAACACGGGCGCGGCCATAGGGGCAGGCATTGGGGCGTTTCGGTGAAGCCACTGTGACGGATGCCCCTGATTACTGTGACGCAGCCGAGCGGTAGCCGCGTCCGTGCAGATTTCCTACTTCCACACCTCCGAGTGCGTTCCAGCCGTAAAGGCCGCAGCAGCCTGTTTGCCTGATGCCGCTGTGGTGATCGATGTGCTGCGCGCCACCACCACCATCGCTTGGTCGCTTCAGAACGGCGCCGAGGCGGTTGAGGCCTTCGCCAGCCTGGATGAACTGGAGGCTGCGGCGGCGGCCTGGCCGGCCGAAAAGCGTCTGCGGGCCGGCGAGCGAGGTGGCCAGCGGGTGGAGGGCTACGACCTGGGCAACTCGCCCCTTGCCGTGACGCCCGAACTGGTCGGGGGCAAGCGGATCTTCATGAGCACCACCAACGGCACCCGCTCCCTGGCGGTGGTCAAGCCGGTGCCGCTGCTGTTGACGGCCTGTCTGCCGAACCGCACGGCGGTGGCCCGGCGCCTGCTGGAGCACGACTGCAAGCGAGTGTGGATTGTCGGCAGCGGCTGGGAAGGTGATTACTCCCTGGAGGACAGCCTGGCGGCCGGTGCCGTGGCTTCGGCGGCCTTGGAAATGGCCGTGGCTCCCCACATCGGCGTGAGCTGCGGCAATGACGAGATGCTGGCGGCTCTGGCCCTCTGGCAGCAGTGGCGCCACGATCCGGAAACCGCCCTGCGCTCCGCCAGTCACGGCCAACGCCTGATCGGTCTGGGCAACCATGACGCCGATTTCGCCTGCTGCGCCGCCATTGACAGCCTGCAGATGGTGCCCTTCCAGGCGGAGCCCGGGGTACTCAAGGCTAGCTGAGGGCCGCTGGTGCCCCTTGGCAGTTCCCTTACAGTTCGGCCGTTCGCTTTGGGTCGGTGAGCAGTTTTCTGGCGGCAGCTGTGCAGCTCACCAGCACGCCGGATCCGGATGCGAATTTCGCCGCTGCCGAAGAGCAGATCGAGTTGGCGGCCCGCCGCGGGACCGAACTGGTCGGTCTGCCGGAAAATTTCGCCTTCATGGGGGATGACAAGCGCCGTCTGGAGCTGGCCGCCTCCCTGGCGGAGCGCTGCAGTCGGTTTCTGGTCACCATGGCGCGGCGCTATCAGGTGACCTTGCTGGGGGGTGGCTTTCCGGTGCCCGCCGGTCCCGGCCAGACCTTCAACCGGGCTGAGCTCGTCAGCACTGAAGGCCAGCTCCTCGCGCAATACGACAAGATCCACCTCTTCGATGTCGACCTGCCGGACGGCAACACCTACCGGGAATCGGCCACGGTCCAGCCCGGTGACGCGCTTCCGCCGGTGGTTGATGTGCCTGGGTTGGGGCGCATTGGCCTCTCGATCTGTTACGACGTGCGCTTTCCCGAGCTCTACCGCCATCTGGCCGCCGCGGGAGTGGATGTGCTGATGGTGCCGGCAGCCTTCACCGCCTTCACCGGCAAAGACCACTGGCAGGTGCTGCTGCAGGCCCGCGCCATCGAGAACACGGCCTACGTGCTGGCACCAGCGCAGACCGGTCTCCATTACGGCCGCCGCCAAAGCCACGGTCATGCGTTGGTGATTGACCCCTGGGGCACGGTGCTGGCCGATGCCGGTGTCGGTGTCGGTTCGGCGGTGGCTCCGATCGACCCGGGTCATGCCAAGCGGGTGCGGGCCCAGATGCCCAGCCTCAAGCATCGCCGGCTGGCCCTGTTTTAACCGTCCTGATGCGTTGGCCTGTCAGCGTCAAGTGGACATCAGCCCTAGCAGCTCTTGCCTTGGTGTTGGCGGACCTGCCGGCCTGGGCTTCGTCGTTGGCGGCCTGGCGCATCACCCGCGCCGGTCAGCTGGAGTTGCGCACCAGCCTCGACGTGCGTCCCCAGGCGTTCTTTGAAGCGGGATCAGCCCTGCGGGGGCCGAAGGTGTGGGTGGATCTGCCCGGCGCCCCGTCCCGCACCCGCACCGTGCGGGGGGGTGGTGCCGTGCGGGAGGTGCGCATCGGCCGGCCCGATGGTTTCACCACCCGCCTGGTGCTGGAGTTTGCTCCCGGCACCCAACTCGATCCGGGTGGGCTGAGGCTGGTGGGCACCGCCCGAGACCGCTGGCGCATGGAGTTGCCGGGGCTTGCCAATCAACCGGGCCTTGGTCTGGGAGAAGGGGATCTCGACGCCGCTAGCAGTGCTGTTTGGGACAGGGAGAGCACCTTCCCCACCGCCAGCACGCCCCTGTCGGCGGATGGCCTGCCGGTGGTGCCCCAAGGTCGCTTCAAGGTGGTGATTGATCCCGGCCACGGCGGTCCCGATCCTGGGGCCGTGGGCATCGGCGGGCTGCGGGAAACCGATGTGGTGCTCGATGTCTGTCTGCAGATGGCCCGGTTGCTGCAGGCTCGCGGCGTTCAGGTGCTGATGACCCGCACCTCCGAGGTGGACGTCGACCTGCCCCCCCGGGTGGCCCTGGCCAACAGCAGTGGCGCCGATCTGTTTGTGAGCGTGCACGCCAACGCCCTGAGCATGGCGCGCCCCGATGTGAACGGCATCGAAACCTTCTACTTCGAGGGGGCTGGGGCGGCCTCGCGCCGGCTGGCGGGGGCGTTGCAGCAGCAGATGCTCGCCATCTCGCCTGGCACACCGGATCGGGGCGTGCGCACGGGCCGCTTTTTCGTGATCCGCCGCACGGTGATGCCTTCGGCCCTGGTGGAGATGGGCTTTCTCACCGGTGAGCTCGATTCCCGCCGCCTCGCCGATCCCAATTACCGCCGTCGCATGGCGCTCGCCCTCTCGGCTGGGATTCTCAATGCCCTGCAGGACCGGCCATGAGTGCATTGGTAGGACTCTTTGACAGCGGCCTCGGCGGGCTCACGGTGCTGCGCCGCCTGCAGGAGCGCTATCCCCACTCCTCTTGCTTGTATCTCGGCGACACGGCCCGTGTTCCCTATGGTCAGCGCAGCGTGGCCGACATCCGCGCCATTGCAGCCGAGGTGGTGATGTGGCTGCGGCATCAGCAGGTGGGCGTGCTGGTGATGGCCTGCAACACCTCCAACGCCCTGGCTCTGGATGTGGCCGTGGCGGAGGCCGGCGTGCCGGTGGTGGGGTTGATCGACAGCGTGGCGGCTGATCTGGACAGTGAGCGCGTGGGCGTGCTCGCCACCCCCGCCACAGCCAGCAGTGGCGCCTACCGCCGGGCGATCCATGCTTGCCATCCCCACGCGGAGGTGCTGGAGGTGGGCTGCCCGGCTTTTGTGCCCCTGATTGAGACGGGGGATTTGCAGGCTCCGGCTCTGGAAGCTGAGGCCCGGGCCTATCTGGCTCCCCTGCTGGCGGCCGGTGTCGACACGGTCGTGCTGGGCTGCACCCACTACCCGATGTTGCGTCCGCTGCTCACCGGGCTGCTGCCTCCCCACGTGCGGCTCGTCGACCCAGCCGCCTCTGCCGTGCGGCGGCTGGGCCCCTTGCTGGCCAGCATGGGGGGGGTGCCTGAAGGCGAGTTGTCCGGCGTGGAGGTGGTCCACCCAGCCCAGCGCACCCGGGTCTGTGTGAGCGGCTGCGCGGACGCCTTCGCCGATGGGGCCAGCCGCTGGCTGGGCTATCGACCGTCTGTGGAGCGGGTCGACCTGCGGTCGGTCGGTTGAGCCTTCTAGGATCGCGCCACGGCGGAGGTGTTGTGGCAACGGTTGCAGAGCTGCTCCAGCCCGTTGAGGCTGATCTCGATGCCCTGCTGGCCGACCTGCGCAGCCTGATCGGTGCCGGCCACCCGATTCTTCAGGCAGCTGCTGAACATCTATTTGCCGCAGGCGGCAAGCGGCTCCGCCCCGGGATTGTGCTGCTGCTTTCGAGGGCGGTGACCACGGATGGGGAGCTGGGTCCCCGCCACCGGCGCTTGGCCGAGATCACCGAGATGATCCACACCGCGTCGCTGGTGCACGACGACGTGGTCGATGAGGCTGCAACCCGCCGCGGTGTCGATACCGTGCACAGCCGCTTCAACCACCGGGTGGCCGTGCTGGCCGGCGATTTCCTGTTCGCCCAGGCCAGCTGGCACCTCGCCAACCTCGACGACCTCGAGGTGGTGAAGCTGCTCAGCCGGGTGATCATGGATCTGGCCGACGGGGAGGTGAAGCAGGGTCTGTTCCGGTACGACACGGGCCAGAGCTTCGAGACCTACCTCGAGAAGAGCTACTGCAAAACGGCCTCGCTGATAGCCAATAGCGCCCGGGCTGCCGGCGTGCTTACGGGCTTGCCTGCATCCCAGCTCGATGATCTGTATCGCTTTGGGCGCCAGTTGGGTCTGGCTTTCCAGGTGGTCGACGACATCCTCGATTTCACCGGCAGCGATCAGCAGCTGGGCAAGCCTGCTGCTAGCGATCTGGCCTCCGGGTACCTCACTGCACCGGCCCTCTATGCCCTCCAGGAGCGTCCGGCCCTGGCCGTCCTGATCGAGCGGGAATTCAGCGAGGAGGGTGACCTTGAGCAGGCCCTCGAGCTGGTGCGTGGCTGCGAGGCGATTCCCCGTTCGCGCGCCCTGGCCGAGGGCTTTGCCCAGGAGGCTGCCCAAGCCCTGGACTGGCTGGCACCCTCCGAGCCCCGCAGCGCCCTGCGTGCCCTGCCCGATTTCGTGCTCAGCCGGCTTTACTGATCATTCTCCTCCCATGGCCAGCAGGGGCGCCTGCAGGAGGCTGCTGAGAAACCGTTCGATGCCCGGGTAAATCCGCTGGCGCTCGCGATCGCTGATCTGGGCGGGCGGCACCACAAACACCTGGCAGCCAGCGGCGCGGGCGGCCTGGGCCCCGGCTGGGGAATCTTCAAACGCCCAGGTCTGCTCGGGCGCAACCCCCAGACGCTCGGCGGCCAGCAGGAACACATCCGGTGCCGGCTTGCCAGCCGCCAGCGCTGGATCGTCGCCATGGACCCGGGTGGTGATCACCTCCAGCCATGGGTGGGGCTTCGTTTTGAGCGCCACGGCTGCGCGCGAGCTGCTGGTGGCGAGCGCCATCGGGATCGCGAGCGCAACGCAGCGCTGCACCAGCTCCTCGGCCCCCGCGGTGGGCTGGGCGTGGATCAGCAGCGCTTCAGCGATGGGCTGGCGCACGGCCAAGAGGGCTTCAGGGCTAGGGGCGGAGCCTTGGGCCGCTTCGATCCAGTCGACCACCTGGGCCGCGCAATCCAGGCGGCGACGGCCCCGCAAACCCAGCAGCTGGGCGTCTGTCAGTAGGTAGCCGAAATGTTCGGCCGCCTGACGCCAGGCCTGGGCATGCAGGGGCTCGGTATCGAGCAGCAGGCCATCGAGGTCAAACAGGCAGGCGGCAGGCTTCCCCATCCGTTCATTCTCGGCCACGGCTGACGCCTGTTACAGCGCCGATCGGCCTTGGCCGAGCCCTGGTGCTGCCCGCTTGAATGGCTTCAGGTTTCTTTGTTGTCGGCATCGCCATGGGTCAGGCCCCCACGATCGAGTCGGTGCTGCAGGAAGCGCGCCTGTTTGCGCCACCGGCTGAGCTGGCAGCGGGTGCCCGCATCGGTTCGATGGAGGCCTACAACGCTCTCTGCGCCAAGGCTGAGGCTGATCCCGATGGCTTTTGGGGAGATCTGGCCTGCGAGCAGCTGCACTGGTTTGAGCCGTTTCACACGGTTCTCGATTGGAGCAACCCTCCCTTTGCCAAGTGGTTTGCGGGAGGCACCACCAATCTCAGCGTTAACTGCCTCGATCGCCACCTCACGGGGCCCCGCGCCGACAAGACGGCCCTGATCTGGGAAGGGGAGCCGGGCGATAGCCGCAGCTTCAGCTACCGCCAGCTGCACGCCGAAGTTTGCAAAGCCGCCAATGCGCTCAAGGCGCTGGGTATCGGCAAGGGCGACTTGGTGGCTCTGTACATGCCGATGGTGCCGGAAGCGGCCATCGCCATGCTCGCCTGCGCCCGCATCGGTGCGCCCCATTCGGTGGTGTTCGGCGGCTTTTCCGCCGATGCCCTGCGTGATCGGCTGATCGATGGCCAGGTCAAGGCGGTGATCACCGCCGATGGCGGCTTCCGCAAGGACAAGCCAGTGCCCTTGAAACCAGCCGTTGATGAGGCCTTGGCGGCCAATGGCGGCGCGCCGAGTGTGCAGGCGGTGCTGGTGGTGCAGAGACTCGCCGGTGCTGGTGGTGATTGCGCCCTGCAGGCCGGCCGCGACCACTGGTGGCACGCCCTGGTGGACAGCCAGAGCGCCGACTGCCCGGCCGAGCCGATGGCCAGCGAAGACCGGCTGTTCGTGCTCTACACCTCCGGCTCCACCGGCAAGCCCAAGGGGGTGGTGCACACCACCGCCGGCTACAACCTCTGGGCCCACCTCACCTTCCAGTGGATCTTCGACATCAAAGACGACGACATCCACTGGTGCACGGCCGATGTGGGCTGGATCACCGGTCACAGCTACATCGTCTATGGCCCGCTCTCCAATGGCGCCACCACGGTGATGTACGAAGGCGCGCCGCGCCCCTCCAAGCCCGGCGCCTTCTGGGAGGTGATCCAGAAGCACCGTTGCACGATTTTTTACACCGCGCCCACGGCGATTCGCGCCTTCATGAAGAACGGCCGGGAGGTGCCCGACCAGTACGACATGAGCAGCCTGCGCATTCTCGGCACCGTGGGCGAGCCCATCAACCCCGAGGCCTGGATGTGGTACCGGGATGTGATCGGCGGTGACCGCTGCCCGGTGGTGGACACCTGGTGGCAGACCGAGACCGGCGGCGTGATGATCAGCCCCCTGCCCGGGGCCACCCCCACCAAGCCGGGTTCCTGCACCCTGCCCTTGCCTGGCATCGCAGCCGACATCGTCAATCACGAGGGGGCGTCCCAGGCGGCCGATCAGGGTGGCTATCTGGCGATGCGGCGCCCCTGGCCGGGAATGATGCGCACCGTGCATGGCGATCCGGAGCGCTTCCGCAAGAGCTACTGGGAGGAGATCCGCCCGGCTGATGGCTCCTGGCTCTATTTCGCCGGGGATGGCGCCCGCCGCGATGCCGACGGTTACTTCTGGGTGATGGGCCGGGTCGACGACGTGATCAACGTCAGCGGCCACCGCCTCGGCACCATGGAGATCGAGAGCGCTTTGGTGAGCCACCCGGCGGTGGCCGAGGCCGCCGTGGTGGGCCGGCCCGATGAGCTCAAAGGCGAGGGCATTGTTGCCTTCGTGACCCTCGAGACGGGCCGCAGCGGCGACGAGGCCCTGATGGCGGAGCTGCGCAGCCATGTGGGCAAGGAGATCGGCCCGATCGCCAGGCCGGATCTGATCAAGTTCACCGATGCCCTGCCGAAAACCCGCAGCGGCAAGATCATGCGCCGGATCCTGCGGGCCCTGGCGGATGGTCAGGAGGTGAGCGGCGATACCAGCACCCTGGAGGACCGCTCGGTACTCGATGCCCTACGGGTCTAGATCGTCCGGGAGGGCTGGTCTCCCCAGGCATCGATGCTGGTGGCGATGCGGTCGAGGGCCCGCTGGCGGGCTGGGTCATCGGCCCAGCTGCCCAGCATGTTTTGGCGCAGTCCCGCACTGGCAGGAGCCAGGTGATCGCCAGGTAGCTCGAGGAGCTCGGTGGCGTCCTCCGTCCGGCTTTGCAGCACGCCCAGCAACCGGCCGCTCTGGTCGATGCCATCGCGGTTGAAGCGCACCAGCAGGTTGCGCGGTTGGCGGTAGCTGCGGGCCACCTGGTGCAGGGTTTCCTCCGGCGATGGACTGAACTCACTGCGGAAGTTGAACTGCTGGCCCAATTCCGCCAGCAGCGGCACCGAGCGCTCGGCCGAGAAGTTGTTGAAGCTCAGGGCGACCAGGCCGCTGGCGGTGCGACCGCCGTCGGGGGCCAACAGATGCAATTTGCAGCCCAGGCTGTGGCCAAGCCGCAGCAGGGGCTCCGTGCTGTCATCGGCCTCGCGCAGTTGGCGAAAGCGACGCCAGGCCGTGTTGGCCTGGTCTTGATGGTCAAACCCCGGCACGTAACTCCAGGCCCGCACCAGCCAGCCCTTGGAGGCCAGCGCTTCCAGCAGCCGCCGGTAGCTGAGCTGGGGGGTGGCGGCCAGATAGCTGCCGCCGATGAATTCAATGCAGCCGCGTGGCCCTCCCGCCGGCTCCAGCTGCCAGATGTCGCCCCGCTGGCGCCAGCGCGTCATGGTCAGAGGGCCAGGCGCTGCAGAGCGGCCCGCGCTTCATTGCGGTGGGCGGCCCCGTCCAGCAGGTTGTTGAACACATGCCGGATCACCCCTTCGCCGTCGATCACGTAGGTCACCCGGCCCGGCAGCAACCCCAGCACATTCGGCACACCGAACGCCTGGCGCAGGCGATTGCCCTGGTCGACCAGCAGCGGGTAGTGGAGGTTGTGGCGGCTGGCAAAGCGCTGGTGGCTGGCCAGGTCGTCGCCGCTGACGCCCCACACCTCTGCGCCCAGGGCCTGGAGGTCGGCGTAGCTGTCGCGGAAGGCACAGGCTTCGGCCGTGCAGCCAGGGGTGTCGTCCTTGGGATAGAAAAACAGCACCAGCGCCTTGCCGGCGAGCTGATCGCTGCGGCGCTCGGTGCCGTGTTGATCAGGGAGCACCACCAAGGGGGCTCGGTCTCCGGCGGCAAGGCCCATGCCTGGATCGGGAATCGGTTCCTTCACCCTAGGCAGTGCCCTCTGGTCGTCGGAGGTTCGGGCTGGGACGATGGGGCAGCAGTGCCCTGGACACCGTGAGCGGCCCGATCGAGGAACAGCCCAGCCTTTGGCAGCAGAGCGATCTGCTCAGCCTGGTGCCCCAGGCCCCCGAGCTGGCTGCCGATCTCGAACCCAAAGCCGCGTCCAAGGTGGACACCAGTCCAGCCTTGAAACGGGATCGCCGGCCCCAGCTGCCGCCCCTCACGGGCCGCTCGGACGCCACCCGGGCCGCTCCAACCAGCCTGTTGATCCTGGATACGGAAACCACCGGTCTGGAGCCCAGCTCGGCCCAGTGCATTGAGGTGGGGGCCGTGTTGTTTCACGTGCCCCAGCGCGCCGTGCTCAGCCAGGTGTCCTTCCTGTTGCCGGCCCAGGCCAATCCAGCCGAGGCCGTCAACGGCATTGCGGCGGCGGTGACGCAGCTTCCCCAGCCCTGGCAGGCCGGCCTGCAGCACTTCGAGGCCCTGCTGGCGGCGGCCGATGCGGTGCTGGCCCACAACGCGGCCTTCGATGCCCAGTGGTTTGGTCGTGGGCCCTTGCCACAGATCCACAAGCCCTGGATCTGCTCGATGGATGACATCCGCTGGCCTGCGGAGCGACACCTGCGGCCGGCACCGTCGGTGCGCGATCTGGCCCTGGCCTACGGCGTGCCGGTGTGGGCCGCCCACCGGGCCCTCACCGACTGCATCTACCTGGTGCAGGTGTTCGAGCGCTGCACCAACCTTGAGGAGTTGCTGCTGGCCGCGCTGGAGCCCAAGCTGCTGTTTCGCGCCAACCTCTCCTACGCCGAGCGCCACCGGGCCAAGGAAGCCGGGTTCCGCTGGAACGATCCGGTGCGGGGCGCCTGGACCCGTCGCCTCAGCGAGCGCGAGGCCCAGGCCTTGCCCTTTCCGGTGCAACCGGTGGATGCCGACCCCCTGGCGGCCTAGCTGCACGGATCTGTACCGATTGTCTTCCAATCTCCGAAGCAGAGCGGGGTGTTCTCACCATTGCTGTTCTGCAGGCGCAGGGTGGTGGTGCGGTCGCCATGGAGACCATGGCCAGTCGGGTGCGGTTTCGGGTTCTGCAGGTGGACGGCGGTCCCCAGCAGCGCGTGCTCCGCTGGCAGGCCGCGCGGTCTTGGGCGCGGTTGATCCGCGAGGCTGAGGCGCTGTGGCGGGTGGATGTGCGCGGTCTGCGCCGTCTGGCTGCCCATGAGTTGGGTCAGTTGCTGCAGGAGGTGCCGCCGCGCCTGCGACACCGCGTCAATCGCTGGCTGGAGCGGCTCCAGGTGGCGACCCGGCTGCGGTGATCCTTGGGTCCGTCGGCCAGTTCAGCGCGCTGCTGGTCACAAAAAAACCGGCTGGGGAAGCCGGTGGAAGTTGGATTGGTGCATTCAGCGGTATGGATGCTGAACGAGTGGTGATGCCGAACTCACTGCGGATGCAGCCCGCAGGACGCGGTGCCGGTTAAAAATCGGAGCGACAGGATTTGAACCTGCGACCCCCACTACCCCAAAGTGGTGCGCTACCAAGCTGCGCTACGCCCCGGCAGAAGGAAGCTACCACAACGCTTTGCGCGGTTTCAGCCGCTGGATCAGGCGACGGCTGAGTCTCTCCCGGCTGAGGCCCGCGTAGCCCGCAATCCGCTGACGCTGAGCCAGTTGGCGCAACTCCGCCAGCCCCATGCTGGCCAGCCGCAGCTCGGGCAGTTTCTGCCAAGCGGCGGCGGCGGCCGGCAGATCCGACCCGCGACGGGAGCCGCTGAAGCTCAGCAGGGCTCCCCCTGCCATCCATTCCGGCACCAGCACAAACAACACCGCCAGCAGTCCATAGAGCTCCACCAGCCCTTTGGGCAGGGGGTGCAGTTCTCGGTGCCGCGATTGAAGGCGGCGCGATGGGGGCTCGGTCACAGCAGCTGGGGGCTGGGTTGGGGGCGCCGGTCCAGGGTCTGGGGCGTGGAGTTCTCGCGCCACTGGAGCGGTGGCTCTGGACGCGGATTCAACCGCACGCTCCAGAACACCAGCGCAAAGCACAGGCCCAGGGTGATCAGGAGTCCCAGAATCACGACCCGATCCGGTAACGGGTTCATGGCTCCAGCCCTCTCATACCTGCTCCGTACGCAGGCATTCGAGCCGCCGCGACTGCTGTTCCATGGTCAACACGTCCCCCTTGAGCACCAGGGTCATCTGGTCGTTGCGGTAGCGGATGCCGGGTAGGTCGGAGGCCTCGCGGAACAGGGTTGAGCGGAAACGGTCGGCGATCAGGGAGGCCTGGGCGTCGTTGCGTTCCAAGGTGACCCGACGGGCATTGGGGCAGAGGAACTGTTCGGTGATGCCGTAGTCCTCCCACCATGGGGAGCCCATGGAGATCAGGCTGAGCGCCAACAACGACAGGGGGAACGACACGGTCAGCAGCGGCCTCTCTCAGGTCAAGCGAATGGGGGCATTGTCCCCCCGCAGCACGCAATGGGCCACCGACCAGTCGTAGGCATCCCACACCCGGGCATCGAGTTTGTAGGCGGCGCCAGGGAACTCGCCCAGCCGTTGGCCGCTGGGCTGGGCGGAGCAATAGGGACGGCTTCCCGGTTTGGCCAGGTATTGCTGGTGATAAGGCTCAGCAAACCAATAGGTTTGCTGGGTGCGCAGCTCGGAGGTGATCGGCCCGAAGCCAGCGCCGCTCAACAGGGCCTGGTAAGCGTCGCGGCTGGCCTCGGCCTGGGCCATCAAGGCTGGATCGTTGACGTAAATCACGGAGCGGTACTGGCTACCGCGGTCGTTGCCCTGGCGATCTCCCTGGGTGGGGTCATGGCATTCCCAGAAGAGTTTCAGCAGGTCGCTGAAATCAATCTGAGCGGTGTCCCACACCACCCGCACCACCTCGCTGTGGCCGGTGCGCCCGGAGCACACCTGGTCGTAGCTGGGTTGCTGGATCGTGCCTCCGGCGTAGCCCACGGCCGTGGTCACCACCCCGGGCAGGCGCCAGAACCCCTTTTCTGCCCCCCAGAAACAACCGCAGCCAAACACCGCTTCGTGCTGACCGGGTTGGGGGGCCGCCTCGATCGGGGTGCCTAGCACCGCATGGGGAGCTTGGGTCTGGGGAGCGGTCTGAAACAGCCCGAACACGCTTGATCGTGCAATGGAAGACGAGCCTAGGCAGCCCCTTTCGTGCCTGCGTCAGCCTCCAGCGCGATGTGGTTGAGCAGGGTGGTGGTGAAGGCGAACAGCAGGAAGGGCAGCGACAGCACCAGGATCAATCCCACCCCCACCAGGGCGAAGATCGGCTTGCTGGCTCCCATCAGCGCCAGTCCCGCCGCCAGGCTGACGAAGATCACCAGCATCCAGATCAGGATCTGGCCGTAAATATCGCCGAAGCTCAGGGTGCAGCGCAGCCGGTAGGACAAGCCGGTCAGTCGGGTGGCGGGCGACGGTGCGGGCTCCATGACTCCGGACGCGATGGACGATTCCTCTAGGTAAGCCGCGGCCGGCCGGCTTGTCTGGAGAGGGCAACAAGTGTTGAGATCATTCGCAGCCTTGAGCTGCTGCCGTTAGCCCGCAGCCTTGAGCTGCTCGGTGGCCTGCTCGCGATCCCACAGCCGCCGGTAGGTGCCGCCCTGGGCGAGCAGCTCGCTGTGGTGGCCCAGCTGCACCAGCCGCCCCTCCTCCACCACCAGCACCCGATCACAGGCGGCGGCGGCAGAGAGTTGGTGGCTGATCATCAGGATCGTGCGGCTCTGCTGTTGACGCGACTGTTCCTCGCGGACGCTGCGCAGGATCTCGGCGGCCGTCGTGTTGTCGACACTGGCGAGGGCATCGTCCAGCACCAGCAGGGGCGACTGCACCAAGAGGGCTCGTCCCAGCGCCGTGCGCTGGCGCTGGCCGCCGCTGAGGGTGATGCCCCGTTCACCCACCAGGGTGTTGTAGCCATCAGGGAAACCCTTGATGTCGCCCTCCAGCCGGGCCTGGCGGGCTGCCGCCTGCACGCGCTCCAGGGGCGCTTCGGGCTCGCCATAGCGCAGGTTGTCGGCCAGGGTGGCGGTGAACAGGTAGCCCTCCTGAGGCACCAAGCCGACTCGGGCGCGCAGGGCCTCGAGATCGAGGGCGGTGATGTCGACCCCATCGAGCCAGAGTTGCCCCGGCTCCACCTCCACCATGCGTCCCAGGGCTCGGGCCAGGGTGGTTTTGCCGCAGCCCACGGGCCCCACCACCGCCACCAGTTCGCCGGGATGCAGCACAAAGCTGACGTCGACCAGCGCTGGTCGGGGAGCACCGGGGTAGCGCACGGTGAGACCGCGGGCTTCGATCGCGCCCCGGCTGGGTTGGGTTGGCGGTTGGGGTGACGGCGGCGACACGATCAGGGGGCGGCGGCGCAGCAGGTCCTCCACCCGCTCCAAGCTCACCTGGCCTGTCTGGAAGGTGTTGAGGGTGAAGCCCAGCAGTGCCGTGGGAAACACCAGCCGCTCCACAAACAGGATCAGGGCGACGAGGTCGCCGATCGTTAGCCGGCCACTTTCGAGTTGGCCGCTGCCCAGGGCCAGCAGCAGCAGCAGGCTGATCGAGGAGATGCCCTCCAACAGCGGGAACAGCGTGCTGCGGGTGCGGGCGAGTCCCAAGGCCGCATCCCGGTACATCCGGTTGCGTCCGGCGAAGGCGGCCTGTTCGGTGCTCTCCTGGCCGTAGATCTTGATGGCGCTGATGCCGGAGAGGTCTTCCTGGATCAGATCGCTCAGGGAGGCCAGCGCCTCCTGTTGGCGCCGCTGCTGGCGCATCATTCGGCCACCAAACAGGCGCACCACCATCAGCATCAGGGGATAGAGCCCCACCGCCGCCAGGCTCAGCCAGGGGTCGATGGCGAGCATCGCCGGCAAGGTGAGCGCGTAGGCCAACACCGTGTTGGTGAGGCTGAGTACGGCAAAGCCCAGCAGGCGCCGCACGTTTTCCACGTCGCTGGTGGCCCGGCTGATCACCTCGCCGCTGCCGGTGGTTTGCACCCAGCCGGGCTCTTGCCGCAGCAGGTGATCAAAGATCTGCTGTTTGAGGTCGGCCTCCACCTGCCGCCCCACGCCAAACACCAGCATGCGTGAGTAGAGCCGCACCGCTCCCATCACCGTTGCCAGGGCGACGATCAGGGCTGCCTGCGCCAGCACGTCCTGGAGGGCAAACCCGTCCTGCAGGTCGTCGATCACCCGCCGCACCAACAGCGGAATCGAGACGCTCAGCAGGTTCACCACCACCAAGGCGACCATTCCCTGGCACACCACCTTGCGGTGGGGCCGCAGGTAGCGGCCAATCAGATCCAGCCGGATGGCTCCCATCGGGGCCGGGTGCACAGGTGGCCCCAACCTAGGGACGCGCTTTTCCGGCAGGCTGGACACCTGATTGGGGCAGCGCCATGGCTTCCGGCAACCCGGCTTCCGGCAACACCGACCAGAGCCATCCCCTCTATGCCACCGACCGCGACGTGGTGGACCGTCTGCTGGCGGCCGAGGTGCCGGCCGACGATCACCTCGTGGATGCGGCGCGTCTGCTCATGCGCTACGAGGGCTTTCCTGGCGCCCATGACCTCAGCGCCGACCTCGCCAAGATGTTGCGACTCTGGGGCCTGAGCCGGGAGGAGCTGCACAGCCGCACCCGCGCCATCTGGGAAGCGGGATTTCGGCCGGCGCCAGCGGCCAATGAGGCGGTGGGATCCAGTTTTGATACCGCCGATCAGGAGCAGGGCTGAACAACGTTGCTCGGGGGCATCGCCAATTTCCCCCTCTTCGGGTGATAGTGGAGGAGTCCCCATCACCCGGCCCGGCGTGCTTTGCACCCGGGCTTTTTTCTGGCTCCAGCTCTGGCTTCATGTCCGGCTCCAACGGACCTTTCCCTCCCCGATCCCCATGGCCCAAGCCCAACCCTGGCCCGCTCTCCTGGAGCAACTGCTGCAGGGAGATCCTCTCTCGAGCGAGCAGGCCACGGCCCTCATGCACGGCTGGCTGGATCAGCAGATTGACCCCGTGCTCACCGGCGGCTTGCTGGTGGCGCTGCGGGCCAAGGGGGTGACGGGTGGCGAGCTAGCGGCGATGGCCGCGGTGCTGCGGCAGGCCTGTCCGATGCCAGCGGCCCGCCCGTCCTTCGCCCTGGTGGACACCTGCGGCACCGGCGGCGACGGCGCCGACAGCTTCAACATTTCCACCGCTGTGGCCTTTGTGGCGGCTGCCTGCGGGGCGCCTGTGGCCAAGCACGGCAACCGCAGTGCCAGCGGCCGGGTGGGCTCAGCCGATGTTTTGGAGGCTCTAGGCCTGCATCTGCAGGCGCCAGCGGAGCAGGTGATCGGCGCCCTGGCCGATGCAGGGGTCACCTTCCTGTTTGCGCCGGGCTGGCATCCGGCCCTCGTCGGCCTGGCCCCCCTGCGGCGCACCCTTGGGGTGCGCACCGTGTTCAACCTGCTGGGGCCCCTGGTTAACCCCCTGCGGCCCGAGGCCCAGGTGTTGGGGGTGGCCCGGCCGGAGTTGCTCGATCCCATGGCCGAGGCCCTGGCTCAGCTGGGCCTGCGGCGAGCGGTGGTGGTGCACGGCCACGGTGGCTTGGACGAGGCATCCTTGGCCGGTGTCAATGCCCTCCGCCTGGTGGAGAACGGAACGGTGCAGCCCGATCAACTCGACCCCGAGCAGCTGGGCCTGGGGCGGGCGCCGCTCGCGGCCTTGGCTGGCGGTGACCTCTACACCAACCGGACCATCCTTGAAGCGGTGCTTCAGGGCCGGGGCACCCAGCCCCAACAGGATGTGGTGGCCTTGAACACGGCCTTGGTGTTGTGGGCCGCCGAACGGGCCGACAGCGTGGCGGAGGGACTCCAGCAGGCCCAGCAGGCCCTGGCGGCGGGTGGCGGCTGGCACGCCCTGGAGCGGCTGCGCGCCGCCCTCCCCACCCCCGCTGCGGGATGATCCATTCAACTGCGTCGAAACCGTGAGCGAGCCTGCTGCCACTGCTCTGCTGGTGCTGGCCGATGGCACGCTCCTGAGGGGCGCGGCCTTTGGTGCCCGCGGCACGGCCATCGGCGAAGTGGTGTTCAACACCGGCATGACCGGTTATCAGGAAGTGATGACCGACCCGAGTTACTCCGGGCAGCTCGTCACCTTCACCTATCCCGAGTTGGGCAATACCGGCGTCAACGCCGACGACCAGGAGGCCGATCGGCCCCACGTGCGTGGTGTGATTGCCCGCCAGCTGGCACCACGCGCCAGCAATTGGCGCTCCGAAGGAGATCTGGAAGCATGGCTGAGCCGGCACGGCGTGGTCGGCATCCGGGCCGTCGACACCCGCGCCCTGGTGCGCCATCTGCGTGAGGGGGGCGCCATCAATGGGGCCATTAGCACCGATGGCACCGCCCCGGGGGCCTTGCTGGAGCAGGTGCGATCAGCTCCCTCCATGCAGGGGCTCAACCTGGCGGCCCAGGTGTCGACCCCAGAGCCTTATCAGTGGGATCGCCCCTGTGGCGCGGCCTTTGACGCCCGGCTGCAGCAGCGCCCTGATCGCCCCTACCGCGTGGTGGCGATTGATTTCGGCATTAAACGGGCCATCCTCGAGCGCTTGGTGGCCCATGGCTGTGAGGTCACCGTCTTGCCCGCCGACGCGACCCTCGAGCAGGTGCTCCGTTATCAGCCGGAGGGGGTGTTCCTCTCCAATGGACCTGGCGATCCGGCCGCCGTCGCCACTGGCATTGCGCTGGCCAAGGGGTTGATTGCCCAGCACAACCTGCCCCTGTTCGGCATCTGTTTGGGTCACCAGATCCTGGGGCTGGCCCTGGGGGGCAGCGCCTTCAAGTTGGGCTACGGCCACCGCGGCCTCAACCATCCCTGCGGCAGCACCGGCCAGGTGGAGATCACCAGCCAAAACCATGGTTTCGCTCTGGATTCGGATTCCCTTCCCGCCGAGCGGGTGCGCGTGACCCATCACAATCTCAACGACCAGACGGTGGCGGCTTTGGAGATGCGCTCTCAGCCCGTGTTCGGCGTCCAGTTCCACCCCGAAGCCAGCCCCGGTCCCCATGACGCGGACCACCATTTCGCCCGTTTTGCCAGCCTGATGGCCGAGCACCGCTGAAGCCTGTCGCACTTTTGTTGCGACTGCTGCAGCGACAAATTTGCTCCCTACACTTCGCCCCAGAACGGATCGGGGGCTGGAGCCATCAACGACCTGCAGCGATTGACGGTGTCCCTTCGAGGGGGCTTCGAGCAGCAGGCCCACTGCCAGCTGTTCCGTTTCATGGGCCAGCTTGACGCCTATTCCGACAAGCAGTTTGGCGAATTTGTGGCCTCTCACCGAGGCACCGGTCAGTCCCTGGTGATCGATCTCAGCCACATCGACTTCATCGACTCTTCCGGACTGGGAGCGCTCGTGCAGATCGCCAAGCAGTGCAACGCCGACCAGCAACAGTTTCTGGTGGTGGGTAACGCCCGGGTGGTGCAGACCGTGAAGCTGGTGCGCCTGGAGGAGTTTCTGCATCTCCAGCCCGATCTCGACACCGCCCTTGGCAACCTCGCGGCCTGAGCAGGGCAGCTCCTGCGCATCGCACAGCACGGAGTGGTTGGCAGGGCTGACGCCCCAGCCCCCCGGCGCCGAGCTCGGCCCCCTGCAGCTGGCCTGGCTGGGGGATGCGGTGTGGGAGTTGCACCATCGCCTGCAGCGCTGTCGTCGCCCCGCCCGCTCCCAGACCCTGCATCAGCAGGTGGTTCAAGTGGTGCGCGCCGATGCCCAGGCCCTGGCCCTGGAGTGTCTTGATTCCCTGCTCACTGAGGCTGAGCGCGATCTGGTGCGGCGCGGCCGCAACCGGGCCGGTCGGGGGCCGCGCCGGGGAGATGCGGCGGCCTACGGCCAGGCCACCGGTTTCGAGACGCTGCTGGGCTGGCTGTTTCTTCACAACCCTCCCCGGTTGGTCGAGCTGCTAGATCACTTGAAGGAGAACGATCCATAACCAGCGGAAGACGCCATGAGCCCACGATTTGATCGCCGCCCCGAGAAGCGGACGGGGGGCGGGGCCCGCGGGGCTGGTCGTCCACCCCGTTTCAGCGGCCCTAAGCCGGAGTGGCGCCGCGATGGAGCTGGCGAGGGCCGGGAGGGAAGCAGCGATGCCCGGCGGGAGCCCGGGGGACCTGCACCTCGTGGTGCTTCGCGTTATCAGCCCCGCCGCGATGGCAGCGCCGAGCGCCCCAGCAGCCGAGGTGAACGCCGCCCCTTTGAGCGCCGCAATGACAGCGACCGCCCCGCCTATGGCGAGCGCAGGCCGGACCGTTTCTCAGCAGATCGCGGTGCCGCCGATAGCAAGCCCTACGACCGCCGACCTGGTGGCCGTTTTGAGGGCCGGCCCCAGGGTCGTCGCCCCGATGCAGCAGGACGCCCCGACGGTCGCCGTTTTGAAGGGCGCCGTCCCGAGGGCCCGCGCTTCGAGGGACGCCGTTCTGACGGGGGGAGATTCGAGAGTGGGCGCCCGTCGCCAGAACGCTTTTCGCCCAAGCCGCTGATTGTCGATGCCGACAGCCTCCTGCCCAGTGGTGATGCGGAGCGCCACAGCGTTGACCCCAGCACCGACCTGATCTGGGGACGCCATCCAGCCCAGGCGGCCCTGGAAAGTGGTCGTCCTATCCACCGCATCTGGTGCACGCCGGAGATGCGGTTCAGCCCGAAATTTCTCCAGTTGTTGCGCGAGGCCAAAGCCTCTGGTGTGCTGGTGGAGGAGGTCACCTGGGCGCGCCTGGGGCAGATCACTGGTGGGGCCGTGCACCAGGGCATTGCCCTGCAGACCGCCGCTGCGGAAACCCTGGACCTGCCGACCCTGCTCGAGGGGTGCGCCGCCATCGGCGAACCGCCGCTGCTGATGGCGGTGGATGGCCTCACCGACCCCCAGAACCTGGGGGCGATTGTGCGCAGCGCCGAGGCCCTCGGGGCCCATGGACTGGTTTTGCCCCAGCGCCGCAGCGCCGGCCTCACCGGTTCGGTGGCCAAGGTGGCAGCCGGGGCTCTGGAGCACCTGCCCGTGGCCCGGGTCGTCAATCTCAATCGCGCCCTCGACACCCTCAAACAGGAGGGGTATCGCGTGGTGGGCCTGGCCGCTGAGGGCACCGTCAGCTTGGAGGAGGCCGATCTGGAGGGCCCCCTGGTGATCGTCACCGGCTCGGAGGGCGATGGCCTTTCCATGCTCACCCGCCGTAATTGCGATCAGCTGGTACGCATCCCCCTGCGCGGCGCCACCCCCAGTCTCAATGCCTCTGTGGCCACAGCCCTGCTGCTTTACGAGGTGGCCCGTCGCGGCTGGATGAAGGGGCTGCGGGGCTCCCAGCCCGCACCGCGCCTGGTTCGCCCCCAGCTCCCCGCGCCAGCGGCGGCGGCCACTGAGTTGGTCACTGAGCCTGAGACCTCCCCCCTCGCCCTGGAGCAGGCTCCCGATCCGGCTGAGGCTCAAGATCTGGCTCAAACTTCAGATCTGGCTGAACCTTCAGATCTGGCCGGAGCTCCAGATGTGGAAGAGGCGCCCGTGGTGGATCCCGGCGTCCATGAGACCACCCTCGACCTCGGTCTTGCCCCGGCAGGGCCCGCGGGTTTCAACGGGGACATTCAGCTGTGATGCGCCCAATCCCCTCCGGTCCCAATGGCGGGCAGAATGGACGCAGTCCTGCCCCTGCTCCATGAATCCCCTGCTGTGGCCCGTGCGCAGCTGCGCCAATGGTCTGGGCCTAGCTTGGTGGGCGCGGGTAGAAACCCGGTCACCGGATGCGGTCTACTGGTTTGGGCCATTTGTGCGTCGCGGCACCCTTGAGGCCCATTTGCCAGCCTTCCTGGCCGATCTGCAGGCTGAATCGCCCGGATCCTTGGAGCATCAGCTGCTGCGCACCCGCCGGGGTGAGCCCCTCACCGAAGCGGGTTGATCGGGGTCAGCTGATAGCGTCCAGACCAGCTGGCAAGCAGGTGGATGGGGATCGCCGAATCGCGGGAGCAGGGGATTGCCGCATGGCGTGAGCAACTGCGCAAGGGCGATATCTCGGCCCGGGAGCTCACCGATCACCATCTGGCTCGCATCACGGCGGTCGATTCCACCGTGCACGCCTATCTGGAAGTCACCGCGGAGCGGGCCCGGGCCGATGCCGATCGCATCGATGCCCTCCGGGCCGCCGGTGAAGAGCTACCCCCGCTTGCGGGGATTCCGTTGGCGATCAAGGACAACCTCTGCACCAAAGGGGTGCCCACCACGTGCTCCAGCCGCATGCTGGAGCACTTTGTGCCTCCCTATGAGAGCACCGTCACCGAGCGCCTCTGGCAGGCCGGTGGCGTGTTGCTGGGCAAAACCAACCTCGACGAGTTCGCCATGGGCAGCTCGACTGAGACCTCAGCTTTTGGCCCCAGCCGCAACCCCTGGAATCCGGAGAAGGTGCCCGGCGGCAGCTCCGGAGGCAGTGCGGCGGCGGTGGCTGCCGGTGAGTGCATGGCCTCCCTCGGCTCCGACACCGGTGGTTCGATCCGCCAGCCGGCGGCCTTCTGCGGGGTGGTCGGGCTCAAGCCCACCTATGGCCGCGTCAGCCGCTACGGCCTGGTGGCCTTCGCCAGCTCCCTTGACCAGGTCGGCCCCTTCACCACCTCGGTGGCGGATGCGGCCCAGCTGCTGCAGGTGATCGCCGGTGCCGACCCCCGCGATTCCACCTGCCTCAAAGCCCCCGTGCCCAATTACGTCGAGGCCCTGCAGCAGCCGGTGGCTGGGCTGAGGGTGGGGCTGGTGCGCGAATGTTTTGAAGCGGAGGGCCTCGATCCCCAGGTGAAGGCGTTGGTGCTCGCCGCTGCCGCCCAACTGGAGGCCCTGGGCTGTGAGTTGGTCGACGTGAGCTGTCCCCGCTTCAACGACGGCATCGCCACGTACTACGTGATTGCGCCGTCGGAGGCGTCGGCCAACCTGGCTCGCTACGACGGCGTGAAATACGGCTACCGCGCTGCCGATGCGGCCAGCCTGGCGGAGATGACGGCGCGCAGCCGGGCCGAGGGCTTCGGCGATGAGGTGCAGCGCCGCATCCTGATCGGCACCTACGCCCTCTCGGCGGGCTACGTGGATGCCTACTACAAAAAAGCCCAGCAGGTGCGCACCTTGATCCGTCGCGACTTCGACCGGGCCTTTGAGACGGTGGATGTGTTGCTCACCCCCACGTCCCCCACCACGGCCTTCGGCTTTGGCGCCCACAGTGACGATCCCCTGGCCATGTACCTGGCCGACCTGCTGACGATCCCTGCCAACATGGCCGGCCTGCCGGCGATCAATGTCCCCTGCGGCTTCGATCTGCAGGGCTTGCCGATCGGTTTGCAACTGATCACCGGCGTGCTCGAAGAGCCGCGGTTGTTGCAGGTGGCCCACCACTACGAGCAGGCCGCGCGGGTGATGCAGAGCCGTCCCGTGGCTGCTCTGGTGCCCTAGCGGTTCTCCAGATCTGGTGCCGGTAGCCCCAGTTGCTCGAAGCATCACGCTGGATCTTGCGTGGTCGCCTAACTTGGGTTTGCACCTGGTGCCCGCTGGCCGCTTCAGCCCTTGGCTTTCGTTCCGCTCCACAACCACAGCGACTACAGCCTCCTGGACGGGGCCAGTCAGTTGCCGGCGATGGTGGAGCGGGCGGTCGAGCTCGGCATGCCAGCCCTGGCCCTCACCGACCACGGCGTCATGTATGGCGCCATTGAGCTGCTGAAGCTCTGCACCAAGGCCGGGCTCAAGCCGATCATCGGCAACGAGATGTATGTCATCAATGGCTCCATTGATGACCCCCAGCAGAAAAAGGAGAAGCGCTACCACCTGGTAGTCCTGGCCAAGAACGCGGTGGGCTATCGCAATCTGGTGAAGCTCACCAGCATCAGCCACCTGCGCGGCATGCGCGGCCGGGGCATTTTTGCCCGCGCCTGCATCGACAAGCAGCTGCTGGCCCAGCACAGCGAAGGCTTGATCGTGGCCACCGCCTGCCTGGGCGGCGAGATTCCCCAGGCGATTCTGCGGGGTCGCCCCGAGGTCGCCCGCGACGTGGCCCGCTGGTACCAGCAGACCTTCGGCGACGACTTCTACCTGGAGATCCAGGACCATGGCGGCATCGAAGACCGCATTGTCAACACCGAGATCGCTCGCATCGGTGCCGAGCTGGGCATTGCGCTGATTGCCACCAACGACGCCCACTACCTCAGCGCTAACGACGTAGAGGCCCACGATGCGCTGCTCTGCGTGCTCACCGGCAAGCTCATCAGCGACGAAAAGCGCCTGCGCTATACGGGCACCGAATACATCAAAGGCGAGGCCGAGATGCTCGCCCTGTTCGGCGATCACCTGCCGCCAGCGGTTGTGGAGCAGGCTGTGGCCAACACCGCCAAGGTGGCCGAGAAGGTGGAGGCCTACGACATCCTGGGCCGCTACCAGATGCCACGGTTCCCGATTCCCGAGGGCCACACACCGGTGAGTTACCTCACCGCAGTGGCCGAGCAGGGCCTGCGGGATCGCCTGCGTATGGAGAGCGATGCGGCGTTTGCTCCGGAGTACGGCGAGCGGTTGGCTTTCGAGCTGCAGGTGATGGAGCAGATGGGCTTTCCCACCTACTTCCTGGTGGTGTGGGATTACATCCGCTTCGCCCGTGACAACGGCATCCCGGTGGGGCCCGGTCGGGGCTCGGCGGCCGGCTCCCTGGTGGCCTATGCCCTGGGCATCACCAATATCAACCCGGTCACCAACGGCCTGCTGTTCGAGCGCTTTCTCAACCCGGAGCGCAAGTCGATGCCGGATATTGACACCGATTTCTGCATCGAGCGCCGCGGTGAGGTGATCGATTACGTCACCCAGCGCTATGGCGAAGAGAAGGTGGCCCAGATCATCACCTTCAACCGCATGACCTCCAAGGCCGTGCTCAAGGATGTGGCGCGGGTGCTCGACATCCCCTATGGCGATGCCGACCGGCTGGCCAAGCTGATTCCCGTGGTGCGGGGCAAACCCGCCAAGCTCAAGGAAATGATTGGTGAGGAGTCGCCGGCACCGGAATTTCGCGAGAAGTATCAGAAGGATCCCCAGGTGAAGCGCTGGGTGGATATGGCGATGCGCATCGAGGGCACGAACAAGACCTTCGGGGTGCATGCGGCCGGCGTGGTGATTGCGGCTGATCCGCTCGATGAGTTGGTGCCGCTGCAGCGCAACAACGATGGCCAGGTGATCACCCAATACTTCATGGAAGACGTGGAGTCGATGGGCCTGTTGAAGATGGACTTCCTTGGGCTTAAAAATCTCACGATGATCGATAAGACCATCGATCTGGTCGAGCAGAGCAGTGGCATCAAGGTGGATCCCGACGACCTGCCCCTCAACGATGAAGGCACCTATGCCCTGCTGGCCCGGGGCGATCTCGAAGGCATCTTCCAGCTGGAATCGAGCGGCATGCGCCAGATCGTGCGCGATCTCAAGCCCTCATCCCTGGAGGACATTTCCTCGATTCTGGCCCTGTATCGACCGGGTCCCCTCGATGCCGGTCTGATCCCCAAGTTCATCAACCGCAAGCACGGCCGCGAAGCGATCGATGTGGCCCATGAAATGTTGGAACCAATCCTGAAGGAGACTTACGGGATCATGGTTTACCAAGAGCAGATCATGAAGATCGCCCAAGACTTGGCCGGCTATTCCCTCGGTGAGGCCGATCTATTGCGGCGGGCGATGGGCAAGAAGAAGAAAAGCGAAATGGAGAAACATCAGAGCATTTTCGTGAGTGGGGCTACCGAGCGAGGTGTCGATCCGAGGGTGGCGGAAGCCCTGTTTGAACAGATGGTGCTGTTCGCTGAATACTGCTTCAACAAGAGCCATTCCACGGCCTATGGGGCCGTCACCTACCAAACCGCCTACCTCAAGACCCACTATCCAGTGGCCTACATGGCGGCGCTGCTCACCGTGAATGCCGGTGACTCGGCCAAGGTGCAGCGCTACATCGCCAACTGTAATGCGATGGGCATCGAGGTGATGCCGCCGGATGTGAATGCCTCCGGAATCGACTTCACACCGGTGGGCGATCGCATCCTGTTCGGCCTCTCGGCCGTGCGCAATCTGGGCGAGGGAGCGATTCGCCAGCTGATCGAGGCGCGTCAGGGCGATGGGCCTTTCGCGTCCCTGGCCGATCTCTGCGACCGCATCCCCGGCCAGCAGCTCAACCGCCGTGCCCTGGAGGCCCTGATCCACTCCGGTGCCCTCGATGCCCTGGAGCCGAAGGCCAACCGGGCCCAGCTGATGGCGGATCTGGATCTGGTGCTCGACTGGGCCAGCTCCCGCGCCAAGGACCGGGCCAGCGGCCAGGGCAACCTGCTCGATCTGCTGGGCGGTTTTTGCGGTGCCGCCCCTGCTGCCGGCGATGGGGGGGTGAGCGGCTCCCTCAGCACCGCGCCCAAGGCGGCGGCCGTGGCCGACTATCCCCCCACCGAGAAGCTGCGCCTGGAGAAGGAGCTGGTGGGCTTCTACCTCTCCGACCACCCGCTCAAGCAGCTGGCGCCGAAGGTGAAGCTGCTCTCTCCCCTGGCGCTGGGATCGCTCGAGGAGCAGGCCGACAAGGCCAAGGTGAGCGCGGTGGTGATGGTGCCGGAGCTGCGCCAGGTGACCACCCGCAAGGGCGACCGCATGGCGGTGCTGCAGCTGGAAGATCTCACCGGCAGTTGCGAGGCGGTGGTGTTTCCCAAGGCCTATGCCCGCCTGGCCGACCACCTGATGGTGGACGCCCGCCTGCTGGTGTGGGGCTCGGTGGACCGCCGCGACGAGCGGGTGCAGCTGATCGTGGACGACTGCCGCTCGATCGACGACCTCCAGTTGCTGATGGTGGAGATCCCCGCCGAGCAGGCCGCCGATATTGGCGTGCAGCACCGCCTGCGCGAGTGTCTGCACCGCCATCGGCCCCCCCAGGACGAGGTGGGCAGCCGGGTACCGGTGGTGGCCCTGGTGCGCCAGAGGGATCAGGCCCGCTTCGTGCGCCTGGGTTCCCAGTTCTGCGTGGTCGACCCCGCCGCTGCGCTCACCACCCTCCAGTCGGCCGAGTTCAAGGCCCGGATCAGCTCACCCCTGCTGGCGGCCTGATGGCTTGGCTGGTTGCCAGACCAGGCCGCCTGGACGGCGAACCACAACCAATCCGGTGATCAGGCCAACGGCTGCTCCCGCTAC